>Ga0265297_10002066_pt1 | contig 42955 bp, 56 predicted proteins | sample Munlanlwell13791_FD_192502 | JGI IMG/M metagenome (GOLD analysis project Ga0265297, IMG submission 192502) | Leachate microbial communities from a municipal landfill in Southern Ontario, Canada - Leachate well 137-91 | ecosystem: Engineered > Solid waste > Landfill > Unclassified | place... | reverse complement strand
GGGGATAAACGGAAAATTCTTCTCGCTTCGCTCGTGCTTTTCGTAAGCACCAGAATTTTCCCAAATTGAATTCTCAGCCAGTTCGCTACGCTCACGGGAGAATTCAACTTCGCTTATCCCCGATGTTTAGTTTCAATAAGTGGGTTCACCTAAATGTCTGAAAAATATTGTTTTAATGGTTCGAGAGAAATTCTTGACCATTCTTCAGCCGCAAAATCAGAAGAAGAACAAATTTTTTCTAATTCATCAATTGTTCTGAATCTTCCATTATCAATTTCTGAATCTTTTGGCGTTACAATTTCTGAATCTGTTTCAACTACATATAAAACGCCAAAATGAACTTTTCCCACATCGTTAGAATCATCATTGATATATCCTATTGCTTTTGGATTTACACTCCCATTTATATTGACTTCTTCTTCTAATTCTCTTAACATACTTGCATGAAGAGGATTTCCATTTTCTATATCAACTTTTTCAATATGACCTCCAACTCCCCATGACCATTTGCCTTGAAGTCTTTTTTCAGTATAATTTGCATCTTTCGCAGATCTTTGATAAGCAAAAATTTGTTTTAAACTTGGATTTACAATCATGGCATAACCAACGGGTTGTTTATGTGTAGGATCTTCTTCTGCAAGACCCCTTTTCATATATTTGAAATTATCAAGAATTCTTGATTCATAATCAATTTGATTTTGCGGTTTAAATCCTTGGAAGCTTTCATTACCTAAAAGAATTTTTCTCTCAACAACCATTATTAATTTTTCAGACTTCATACTAATGGGAATTAGATAATTACTTATAAATATTTGTACGGTGAACCCACTTACTTTGGATTTTTCGGCTTTGCCGAACGTTGCACTAAAATCCAACCTCTATCGAGGGAAACTAACAGGAATTTAACGGTTCCGAAACCTTGCAGGTTTCTCCACCCAAATTGCCTTCGGCAACTTCTTTTATCCCCGATGTTGCCCAAAATGAAAGTTTAGCCTAAAGGTTGCTCACTAAACCCTAATTTTCGTTCTGAGTTCTTGGCTTCCCCTTTCCCGGGCCTTTAGGCTGTGAGTAATTCTCAGCCTTAAAGATTTCTAGTTTCGTTAAAGCTCATAAAAGAAAAAACACATAAAAAACTAACAAAATTGCTTACGCAACTTCAATCAACAAAGCTTTAACGAAATTTCTGAAGAAATATTATAAAAAACAGAAAGATTTATTGTTTGCTTTGATAGTATTGTACTGCGTAATAAACAAGTTTCCTACTAGATTCGAATCCCCCACCAATTCCAACTGCTCCATCAGACCGGAAAGAATCAGTTACATAAGCCTTTTCTCCAATAAGAAAAGAATCTGCTTTAGATGGAGCCTCCTGTTCTATAAACTCTACCAACTTTGATTTTCTTTCTCCTGTATCTCTAAAAAAAAGTTGCGGTTTTCCTATTGGTTTTCCAGAAATTTTTTTTAGTTCTTTTAATGGTTTAGTCATCCTTCAAATGAGGTAAATTCTTTTATAAATCTTTCTATAGCTACTACTTTTAAGTTACTTCAGCAACTACGCTACGAAATCGGCTGAGAACAAAACTTTCACTCACGAGGCGATTTTGTATCGCACTCGTGCCTCGCTTTCGCCCGGTCGGGCAACAGGCAATTAAATAGAAAATTCTTTAGGCTTTCGCCACAGCTTTTCTCGTAAAAGCCAGAATTTTCCCAAATTCGCCTCTTATCTCTATCTTTTTAAGATTGGAGGCGAACTTTGTTTAAACCCGATGTTAAATGAAATAAAATAAACTGCCCTACCAAACGAAACTTATTTAATTACAAAATATTTTTTCATATTATGGTATTCAAAATCAGCAAAATCGAAGATTCAAAATTAGATGAAGTTTATGAAACTTCAATGAAAGAATTAGATTCTTTTTTTGAGTTGGGTTGGAAATATAATAGGCCAAATTTGGTTTTAGTCCCAGATAGAAAAACAATTAATTCCTTGAAGGGCAAAGAAACTGAAGAATGGGTTGTTGGTTGGACTAATGGGAATACAGTTTATATGCTTTCAGATAAAAACTATGAAACTGAAAGCAATCATAAGTATTCCGATGAAGAGTACTTTGCCCTCTTAAAGCATGAATTAGCTCATTGTTTTTCTCATATCATTAGTGGATTTTGTCAAAAACCAATTTGGCTATTGGAAGGACTTTCCATATTTTTGTCAGGACAACTTAAATTAAGACCAAAACCAGAAAAATACTCCAAATTTATCGAGTTTTATGAAAAAGGCGGAAAAGGAGTTTATTCTGAATCTGGTTTTGCAGTTGAATTTTTAGTGCAAAAATATGGAAAACAAAAAATACTCCAACTTTTGAAAAAGGCAAAAGAATCTAATTCTAAAAAAGATTTTGCAGATTTGTTCAAATCAATTTATGATTTTGAATTAAGTTATGATAATTTTGAAATATTATAACGGGCAGTTTATTTTACTCTGCGGTTTTTCCTTCGGAAAAATCCTCGGGGATGTCTTGCAGACTTTCGCTATCGCTCACCCTCATTTAACAGGGCTTAAAGGGTTTCGTCTGGTTGTACCTTAGTATCTAAATATAATTTTAAGTTTTAGGCTTAGAATGTTGAGATTTCCAATACTTCAGTTGTCTGTAATTAAGTTGGTCTAAAAAACTCAGAGTACCTTGTTTGGAAGTATCTCTAAGACAAATATGGCGAAATCCCTCATGCAATTCAAAACTTCTTCTTTCCACAAAAGTTTCATATTCTCGCAACCTCATTTCAAGAAGTAGCCAAGTACAAAACCCCTCTTCATCTCTCTTGACAGATGTTTTAATTCGGTCGCGGATTTTATCATTAACGGACGCCTCTAACAAACCCACTCTAGACGGATCTCTTAGATTAAAATATATCCCTTGAATTCTCTCCACCCTCAATCTTTCACTTTCACTATCTTCAAAAAATATATATAAGTCATTATTTGGTTGAGTATATCCTATCATAAAAGTATAGGTTCATTATAACCTTAAATACCTTTTTCCCCAAAAAACTTTATTGCCTCAGAAAGTTCTTTATGGTTTTTTGCGTATTCTTTAATATCTATTCCTTTTTTATATGCCTCACACGCCTGAACGAGAGCTTTTGCCCCCGCTTTTGTTCCCTTAGGATGTGCGTGAACACCTGCCCCCATTGTCGTAATAAAATCTACCCCTTCCATAACATCAATAAAGGACTTAAGTAAGGTAGGGTTCAAACCCCCTGAGACAATCGGACAGGACTTTTTTATCTCCCCCCACAGGTTCTCTCTTGAAATTACTTGCCTTGCATTATTCATTTTGACTAAATCCCCTCTGTCGGAATCTTCCCCCGAAAACCCCCAACTCTGTTCAAAAAAATGTCCTCTCGTGTAATTATACAAAATGCTTTTTGCAGAAGTAATATCTTCATAAGTATCCCCTTCCATTTTGCCAATTCCCGCAGTACCTGTATGCACCCCAGAAGCCCCTGCAAGTCGTGCTAACTTTGACAAAACTAATACAGAAAACCCAAAAACATTCTCCTTTCTTGTAAAAGCCCCGTGACCAGCCCGATGAAAATGTATGAAAACATCAGGATACCTTCGCCTAAGTGTCTGGACAGCCATCCACCCAGCGGTAATCCCGTCAATCAAAAAAGCATAACTTCCTTTTTCAAAACCAGCATTTCTTATTAACTCACATCTTCTAATCATCTCATCAAAATCGGCAGAAGAAACATTGAAAGAATGAATCTTTTTCTTTCCAGTTATTTTTACTGCCCTATCCATGGCTTTCTTTACAAATTTAATCATTTTCTCATATTCGCAAAAATCTTGGTCTGCCTGAGGTTCGTCATTCTTTACGAAATCTCCGCCACCCGTCCAGAATTTAAAACAAACTTCAGCATACTCAGAAGCGGTAAGTCCTATTTTAGGCTTTATTATTGCCCCAAGAATTGGCCTGTCATAAATATCAAGATAACTTCTCATATCATCTAAAGTATAAGAGGGTCCGTCGTAATGTTTAAGCATCGGTGCAGGAAACCAGATATCAAGCAATTTTAAAGCACGAACTTCTTTCATTCCAAAAACATTCCCTGCAATAAAAGTCAAGATATTTTGAATATTCCCTTTTCTGTCAAAAATTCTCCAAGGATAAGCAATCCAAACCAATCTCTTTTTTAAATCAATTTTATAGATAAGTGCATTGAGTTTCTTTGAAAACCTTGTTTCTGTTTTAACCCTAAAATTAGTCCCCGTTGAAGACTCTGCAGCAACTTCCGCACCAGCCTGTAAAAAATTCAGCTTCCCCCCAGGAACGAGATGAAAAACTGCAAGAAGATATTCCCCGTTAAAAGGGTTGCTTAAATTAAAATTAACATAAGCTTTCTGTTTGTCATTAAGCGATTTTAAAAGAATCTTAAACTTTTTCTCCCCTTTAGAAAGTTTCATAATCAAATCAAACCCTCTCGCTTTTTATAACTTTCTGAGACAAGTCCAAATATTTAAAAATACTCTTTTCTTCTACTTTTAATGAGGTTTAAATTATTGGTTTTTTTATTGTCCCTATTTTCTTTAGCTTTAGCTTTTCCTGTTTACGCTCAAACCCAGGATGTTTGTTCACCGAACATTACTCTCTTAAATCAGGACCCCTATCCTGCAGTCCCGGGGGAATATGTAAAATTAGTTTTTCAGGTAAACGGCATCTCTATGTCAAAATGTGGGGATATGACGGTAAGATTAGTCCCAGACTACCCAATAATCCTTGACCCCACTGATTCAGGGATAAAGAAATTTAAGAAAGTTGATTACATAAAAGATTACAACACTAATTTAGTGGTCCCTTTCAAAGTTAGAATAGATGAAAATGCCCTAAGCGATACAAATTCTATTGAGGTTCAGGTGCAAAATCAAGATGGAGCAATTACATCAAAAAAGTTTGATTTAGAAGTAAGAGACACGAAAACAGATTTTCAGGTTTTTGTCTATGATTATGATTACACAACTAGCGAGATAACTTTCCAAATTTTAAACATCGGCGACTCCGATATAGAAGCATTGACAATGGAAGTCCCAAAACAAGATAACATCTTAGTTAAGGGTTCAAACATAGAAATTGTTGGAGATTTGGATTCCAACGAGTACACCACTGTTGACTTTGAAGCCCGTCCAACTGACGGCAAAATACAGGTCAATTTATATTACTCGGATGAAATTAATGTTAGAAGAAAGATAGTTGAAGAGGTAGTTTTTGATTCATCTTATTTTCAGGAAAGGTTTTCTGTTAAAAAAAGTACTTCGGGTTGGGCTTATGCTTTCTGGATTTTAGTTCTAGTCTGGGTTATTCTGTTCTTCTTAAGAAGAAGGAAGAAGAAAAAAGAAAAGTCTGAATAATCACTCGTATCTTAAAGCGTCAACGACATTTATTCTTGAAGCTCTTAATGCAGGGGCTACTCCGGATACCGCTCCAGAAATTGTTGCGAATAATATGCATCCTACAAATAACCATATGGGGAAGGCGGGAGCTAAGAACCCCCAACCAAGATTATCTAAAATTGCTCCGCCCAAGGCGGAAAGCCCCCAACCAAGAAGAACCCCAATCACCCCTGCGATAAACCCCAAGAAACTTGATTCAAACAAGAATATCCCAAAGACTTCACTATTTTTAGCACCAATTGCTTTAATCGTACCAATTTCTCTTGTTCTTTCAAGAACTGAAGTTATCATAGTATTAGCCGTATTTACCGCAGAAACTAAAACAGAAATAAAAGCAATTAACAAAATAAATCCTACAATAATATTTATAATAGTCATATAAGACTCAATCATATCATTAAAAGATTGGACAAAGAAGTCTTCTTCCCCTTTCTCTTGACCTCTAGCATCCCTTAAACTTTTTTCCATATCTTCTATTGTTCTTTCAATGTTCTCTGCATCTATTCTTGCGACAATCCACCCGTAAGAATTATTCTCTTCAGAATAAACTTCTTCAATAGCCTCATTAATCATATAAATTTGTGCGTCGTCAGGGGGGCTTCCAATTTCCTCAAAAAACCCTACAACCCTCATTTCTTTTCCATTAATCATTATCTTATCATTTAATTTTACCGGCTTAGAGAAAATCTTATCTTTTATCATATAATTATAACCAAGAACAACCTTATTCTTATCTGAGGAAGTGAGTTCTCTCCCTTCTTCAATTTCCACATTAAATACATCCATTATTATAGGTTTTTTAAGATCATAACCCATAGCAAAAGTATAAACAATTTCATCATTAAATTCTACTGATGCAATCTTAAAATAAACTCCACTTGCTTCCCAAACCCCCCTTGTTCTTTCAATAGCTCTTAAGTCTTTTTCTTCTAATCTAAAGGTATCATCAAGTCCCGGAGTTGAAAAAGCCCTTCCTTGAACGATAGCCTTGTCAGCAGATGACCCTGCCATAGTTTCGTTGACATAATTATAAAGCCCCAACCCAAAACTTATAAAAATAAAAACCGTCGCTATTCCTATAAAAATAGACAGAATAGTGAGAAAACTCCTTGCCTTCCTGTGAGACAGATTCTTAAGAGAATATTTTGCGCTCTCTTTTCCTATTATCATTATCTTAACGCCTCCACAGGATTTTGTTTAGCCGCATTCATAGCGGGAACAATTCCAGAAATAGAACCTATAAGAAAACTCCCCGCAAGTGTTCCAATTATAAGGAAAAAGTTTATATCAAGAGGAACTTCTGAACCCAAAAAAGAATTTATAACCCCCACCCCTACTTGCCCTATGAGTAGCCCCAATGTAACCCCTACAATTCCTCCGACAAGTCCTAACAATCCAGACTCTGTAAAAAACTGCAAAAAGATTTGAGAATTCTTAGCACCGACAGCTTTCATAACTCCGATTTCTCGTCTTCTTTCAAGAACAGAGGTCGTCATGGTGTTCACAATCCCAATAGCTCCAACAACAATAGATATAGAAGCTATAATAACTATAAATGCCTGAACGCCCCCTAAAATTGTATTTACCATTTCAAGTGTTGCCTCTGGAGTTGATACTTCAAAATTTTCTTTTCCAACCTCTACATCTCTTCTCCTCCGCATTAACTTTTCAATATCCTCTTTTGCCCTATCCATTAATTCAGGACTTCTCACCTTTGCCGCAATAACATCTACTCTATCATCTTCTCCCAGCAAATCTCTCAAAGGGTCTTCTTGCATAGTAATCATATTATCTAAAATGAAACTTCCTTTTTTCTTTGCTATCCCCACAACCTCAAAATTTTGGTCGTTTATAGTAACTTTATCCCCCGGCAAAATTCTCTTTCCAAAAGTTTCAGTATTCTCATAAAAGTTGTAACCTAAAACAACTTTAGTAAGGTCCCCTTCTTTTAAGTGCCTCCCATATTCTATCTCTAGTCCGATAGTATCATAAATATTCTTTAAGTTATTCCCCTCAGGAATAGAAGCCATATAAACAAAACCTGTTTTTTTATTGAATTCTATCCTTGCTGAACTAATCACTCTCCCTATTGCAAAATCTACCCCAGACACTTTGTCTATTGCCTCGGCGTCTTCTTTTGTAAGTGGCTCAGTTACCCCAGAACCAGGAGGTCCATACCCACTCAATCCTCCCGCTTGAATCGTAATCACCTCCATATTCTCCACTCCAAATTGTGAAGTAATCGCCGTTTTCAACCCACTGCTTAAACTAATCAAAGCGACCACAGCCATAACCCCTATAAAAATTCCTAAAAGCGTAAGCCAAGAACGAATGCCCCTATGCTTAAGATTCTTGAGAGCAAGCGTAAAGTAATCACCTATCATATAATATATTCTAAAGGACTCTTTATATTTTTATGGATAACAAAATTATTTTTTCTTATGAATCACCCTAAACTCCTTTCCGTATCTTTTTGTGACCTTTTCTAATTCTCCATCTTTTAGCCAATAGATAACTTCTGCATATTCTTGAGCTAAATCTGGGTCGTGAGTCACCAGGATTATCGTCTTTCCTTGTTTATGAAGTTTCTCCAAAAAGTCAAGAACGATTTGCCCGGTTTTTGTATCAAGATTTCCTGTCGGCTCATCCGCTAAAATTACCTCTGGGTCATTAGCTAAACTTCGTGCAATTGCAACTCTTTGCCTCTGACCCCCAGAAAGCTGATTGGGGTAGTGATGTTGCCTGTCAGTTAGTTCTACCAAATCTAAAAGTTCTCTTGCTTTTCTTTCCCTTTTTGAAATAGAACTCCCCTGAAACATCATTGGAAGCATAACATTTTCTTTAGCAGTCAAATTAGGAATAAGATTAAAGGACTGAAAAATAAAACCTATCTTTCTACCTCTTATTTGCGCAAGGTCAGACTCGTGAAGCGTAGAAATATCTTGATTATCTAAATAAATAACCCCCTTTGTCGGAGTGTCAAGACTCCCCACAAGATTCATACAGGTTGATTTCCCCGAACCGCTCGGACCCATAATCGCGACAAACTCCCCTTCATAAATTTTTAACTGAATATTATTAAGTGCTTTAACAACAGAATCCCCCATACGATAAAATTTCGCGACTTCTTTTAACTTTATCAGCTCTTTTCTTTCCATAATTTTTTTAGCCAAATCAATTATTTAAATTTATCATAAACTTTAAATAGCCATTTTTCGCATTTTTAATATGATTATTCCAATAAGATGTTTTAGTTGTGGAAAGCCAATCGCTCATCTGTATGAAAAATACAAAGAATTAGTTGCACAAGGAAAAACAAACAAAGAAGCCTTGGACGAACTTGGACTAAAAAGATATTGTTGCAGGGCACAAATTCTCGGTCAGACAGATACATTAGAGTTAGTTAACAAATTCAAAAAATTCTAAAGTATAAATTATTAAATACTAATTTAGCTTTTTTATTTAATGAAAGAAAAATTAATTTTGTCATTTATAATTCTAATTTCAATAAGCATATTTGGGATATTTATTTTTAACAAATTTTTACACATTAAATTAATCGCAACACTTTTCTTAATGATAGCCGTATATACCCAATATTATTTATCTAAAAAAAACATAAATATATTTACCGCGCCTCGTGGGACAAAGCCACCAAAAAACGCTTCAAGAGGAGACCTATTTATAGAATATAAATAGACAGCTTTGTACTTTCCCATCATAGACAGTACAGGTACAAACGTCGGAAGCTTAACTTCTGAGTTCGGAATGGGATCAGGTGTTTCCAACCGACTATGGCCGTCTAAAAAAACTAAAATTTACCCTTATTTAAACCTTTCCACTCTTCCATTTTCCCTGTCATCATCTTTTTCTCAACTATCTCAAGTTCCTCCCAAATTCCCTCAATTAAATCGTAATTCTTTGCTTCTTCAAGAGTCACCCATTTATAATTTGTAAGGCTTTTATCTAAAACAACTAGTGCGTTTTTGTCAACAGGTTCGGCGTACATACTTAGAACTAAGACTGGAACACCGTCGGGTCTAACAAAAACTAAGCTCGTCACATAATTTACATCTTTTATTTTCAAACCGACTTCCTCTTCGCACTCTGCCTTGCACAGATTCTCTACAACATTATACCATTGATATTTGGAATCTTTTTCTCTTAAGGCATAGTCAAGAACCTTTAATTTTCCGCCAGGAACTGTCCATCTCCCAGGAAACGCCTTCTCCCAATCGGCTCTTTTTGCAATCAAAAATTTTCCGCCGTTTACAATAATCACCGTTGCAGAAATGTAGTGGGCAAGATTTTTATCATAATTCATACAAAGAGTACACGTCCCCACTATAAAAGAATTTATTTTATTGAAAATATACATCAGGATTCTTTTTCTAATAAATTTTTGGAAAGATTTTTATACTCCCTAAAGGTAAAAGAATATGGGATTACCATGGCTTTACTATGAAAGAGCAGAAGTAAATTCTCCCGAAGTTTTACAAATAAAAAGATTATTATGTCGTTCCGGGATACCGATAGTAGACATGCACCCTGCGACAGAAGTTGGGCATATTCCTTATATACATTTAGGACAGTATAGATTTTGTGGGGTGCAAGGCGTTAAGGATTTTATTAGAATGGTTGTTGGGGACTTAGAATTTTTATCAAGAGATTCTATTTCTTAAATTTACGCCCGAGACAGGACTTGAACCTGCGACCTATGCCTTAGGAGGGCATCGCTCTAATCCAAACTGAGCTACTCGGGCACATTTATCTTAAAAAAAGAGGGTATAAATAATTAATGAGGCGACCGTTCTTTGTTAGAATCTAAACAAATGAGGAGAGGAGGATTCGAACCCCCGTAGGCATAAGCCACCAGATCTTGAGTCTGGCCCGTTTGACCACTCCGGCATCTCCTCGCACGAATTAAAACGAAAAGAGGATTATAAAATTATCGGAGTGGGAAAACGGTGTTTGACTGAGCAATTAGGTCTTGCGAATTTAAAGATTAAAAACTATCTTAAGCAAGACATGATTGCGAACAGCGTAGGCATCTCCTCATATTTCGGTCAAACATTTGACCGAGCTTTGAGCCTCTCTTACAAAATAAGGAAAGTCAAGCAAGTTATAAAATTATCTATGCGCGGGCCGGGATTCGGACCCGGGTCATCTGCTTGGAAGGCAGATATTCTACCACTGAACTACCCACGCTCAATTAAAACAAATTTACACAAGTTTTAAACCTTATTATTATCCAAAACATTTAAAACCACTTTTTCTCTTCTCATTCTATGGGATTCGGTTCTTGGTACGATAAAAATTACAAGAAACTTTTAGTCCTCACTGCCATAGTTTTACTCTCTGCAATCGGATACCTCCTCTTTTTTTATACTCAGACTGGAGACATAATCAATAAAGACGTCTCTTTAACAGGCGGAACTGTTTTCACAATTTACACAGACATCCCCCCATCTGAAGTAATAACTCACCTTTCATCAGAATTTTCCGATTTTTCCGTGAATTCAATCTCAGACAGCGCAGGCAAACAGACACAATTAATCGTTACAGTTCACGAAGACCAGAGAGAAGCTGTTCAGACCTCTCTAGAAGGTTTTCTCGGTTTTGAACTAAATGGAGAAAATTCCTCTATTGAAACTACAAGTGCCTCACTCTCAGCTGATTTTTACAGGCAACTAATCATTGCAGTTCTCTTAGCTTTCTTTTGGATGTCGGCAGTTGTCTTCTTAATTTTCTCAAAGGGCAAAAAAATAAAGACCTATGTCGTCATAATCAACCTACTATTCGGCTTTTTTATGGGAAGCTTATTTTTCAAACTCAACTTTATTCTCTCTTTGTTAATCTTTTTCCTTTTCCTTCTCTTGTTAATTTATATTTACATAAAAAATTCTATTCCAGCTTTTGCTGTTATACTATCTGCCTTTGCAGATATCACAATGACCCTTGCAGTAATAACTTTTTCTGGGATTAAGCTCTCCACAGCAGGAATAGTAGCATTTCTGATGCTTATCGGTTACTCCGTTGACACAGATATCTTACTGACAACCCGTATGCTTAAAAGAAAAGAAGGTATCAACACAACCCTTTTTTCTGCCTTTAAAACAGGAATCACAATGACCCTTACTTCTATAATCGCAGTTCTCACCGCCCTATTTGTCATTTATAATTTTAATTCTGTTTTAAACCAAATATTCATAATTCTAATAATAGGTCTAAGTTTTGACATATTCAACACGTGGATAACTAACGCAAGTTTAATTAAATGGTATGCAGAGAAAAAATGAAGATAACACTTAGGCTTTGGATTGTGATGGTCTTATTTTTACTCTCATTAGTATCAATTTTCATAACTATAAACCCTTTAGGGATTTCATTTTTACGGGAGGGCGTTGTTATATCTTCGGTAGAACCAGATTCTCAGGCATTTCAGGAAGGTCTGAGGAAAGATATGATTATAACAAAAATTAATAGCAGAGAGATATCCTCTATTTCAGACTACAGCCTTCAAATAGAGAGTTTGAGAAACTTGGAAGAAAATGAAACGACAAGACTGGTTATAACCACCAATACTCTTGAAATTATAGGGATTTTTGACAAGCAGTTCGTTAATGACGTTTCTGTTAAAGAAATTCCTTCTACAAAGATTAAAACAGGTTTGGATTTACAGGGCGGGGCAAGGGCTCTCGTTAGGGCAGATGTCCTCCTCACAGACGAACAGCTTGACGACCTTATTGCGGTTTCCGAAGAGCGACTTAACGTTTACGGATTGACTGATGTCAAATTCTTTAAGGTTATCACTTCGGACCAGGACAGACTTATGGGGATTGAAATTGCAGGTTCAACTCCTGAAGACCTAGAAAATCTTATCGCCCAGCAGGGTAAATTTGAAGCTAAAATTGGAGAAGATATTGTCTTTATCGGAGGAAATGAAGATATAACTCACGTTTCAAGAACCGCATCAGAAGGTGCAACCGTATATGAATGCAGTGATTCTGCTACAGAAAGCATCTGTTATTTCAGGTTTCCTATTTCTTTAAGTGAAAAAGCCGCGCAGAGACAGGCCGATTTAACAAAGAATTTGTCTTTAAATGGTTCTTATCTAAGTAAACCATTAGACCTCTATCTGGACGACCAATTGGTAAATTCATTGAATATTGGCGCAGACTTAAGAGGAAATGTCGCAACACAAATTCAGATTTCTGGTTCAAGCACAGGCTCTTCCAGAGAAGAAGCATTAGACAACACAGAGCTTGAAATGAAACAACTTCAGACCGTTTTGATAACAGGTTCGCTTCCTTACAAACTTGAAATTGTTAAAATTGACCGAATTTCCCCGAACCTTGGCAAAACTTTCAAGAACCAATTATTTTCGGCAGGAATATTCGCATTTATTGCCGTATCAATAATTATTATTCTTAGGTATAGAAAAATAAAAAATTTCTTGGCTATGGCTTCAATTTCCCTTTCGGAACTAACTATAACTCTCGGTCTATTGGTCTTCATTGGACACAACTTTGATTTACCTTCTATCGCAGGGATTATTGCCGCAATAGGAACGGGAATAGACGACCAATTAATCATATTAGATGAGTCGGAGGATAAATACGAGTCAATTGCACGTAGAATTAAGAAATCCCTTTTTATCCTTGTAACGGCCTTCGCCACAACATTCGTAGCAATGATACCTTTAACAGGATTCCTAAGCTTTATAGGGATTGGTGCAACCTCTGGCGGACTTCTAAGAGGCTTTGCGATAACTACTCTAATCGGCATTACTGTGGGTATATTAGTAACAAGACCTGCATTCGCAGATATAGTAAAGCAAATTGAAAATTAAGATAGGTTTAAATACTCTTATTTCAATAAAATTTAACGGTTACGGTGTGCTCAAAACTTAAATGTTTGGGCAGAGAATTTTGTGATGGGTTGGTCACGATAAGGAAAGTGCTGTTTAGAAAATAGCAAAAGCTGTAAAATGACAAACAATAATAGAATCCACAAAGGAAGTTTACAATTTTACCCAAGGGTAAGAGCAAAAAAAGTTATTCCTAGTGTAAACTGGAAACCTGTAAAATCAGGTAAAAATGGTCTTTTAGGGTTTATTGGATATAAGGTCGGTATGGTTTCTGTTTATGTAAAAGATAACACAGACGACTCTATGACTAAAAACAAAAGGATTGTGGTTCCTGCAACAATAATTGAATGTCCAGCTATGAGGATTTATTCAGTGAGATTTTATAAAAACGGCAGGGTTTCAAAAGAATTCATCGTATCAAAAGAAAAAGAACTTAAAAGGAAATTAAAAGTGCCTAAAGAAACTAAACAGGTAACTAAGGAAGACTTTGATGATGTTAGAGTTATACTTTATTCAATTATAAAAAATACTTCTATTGGTAAGAAGAAACCCAACCTGTTGGAGATTGCCCTTTCAGGGAGTAATGAATATAAAATGAAACTTATTCAGGAGAAAGTAGGAAAAGATATCTCCCTTAAAGATATTTTTGAAGCAGGATTAGTTGATATTAGAGCTGTAACAACAGGTTATGGGACTCAAGGACCTGTAAGAAGATTTGGTATTTCTTTAAAGAGCCATAAATCTGAAAAAGGAAGAAGAAGACCAGGGTCACTTGCCCCATGGCACCCGGCAAGAGTCACCTTTAGGACCGCCCAAGCAGGTCAGACAGGCTACCAAAATAGAATAAGTTATAATAATTTAATTCTTTACATAGGCAGAATCAGCGACAAAGATATAAACAAGAATAGCGGATTTGAACACTACGGCAAAATAAAAAATGATTATCTTATTGTAAAAGGCTCTGTTCCCGGACCAGTTAAAAGGGGATTAGTCATAACCTTCCCTATTAAACCTACAAAAAAACAATCTAAAAAGAAATTTGAATTTATTGAATTAAGATGAAAACGAAAATAATTGATAAGAGAGGGAATGAAAAAGGAAGCATAGACTTTCCGAGTAACTTTTCTGTAAGAATAAGAGAAGACATTTTAGCAAAAGTCTTTGAAACTCAGAAAGGAATTTATGCTCAGCCTTATGGGGCGATGAAAGGGGCGGGAGCAGGATATTCTGCTTCAGGAATCTCAAAGAAGAGAAGGCATGTTTGGAAAGCGACTTATGGGAAGGGAATCTCAAGAGTCCCAAGAAAAATTATGTCTAGACACGGCTCAAGTTTTAATTGGATTGGTGCAACAGTTTCAAATACTCGGGGCGGTAGAAGACCCCACGCACCAAGGAGTGAAAAAAACCCGTTCAAAAAAATAAACAAGAAAGAATTGAAAATAGCCTTTAACTCTGCATTTGCCGGAACAGTTAATTTATCTTACATAGAAAAGAAATATGGGGCTAAAATTGAATCGGGAATCGTTTTTGAAGATAAGGTTTTAGAATTAAAAACCAAAGAATTCTTCTCATTGCTAAAACAAATCTTTAAAGAAAACTTTGAGAGAGTAATAAAGAAGAAGACTATTCGTTCAGGAAAAGGAAAGATAAGAGGAAGAAAGTATAAGGCTAATGCGGGTTTGCTCTTTGTAATCTCTGGCAATGAGAAAATGAAAAGAAAAGGGATAGAAGTTGTTCCAGTGAATGAATTAAGAATCAGCGACCTTTCTCCAAACGGAGAACCTGGAAGAATCGCCTGTTATACAGAGAATGCAATTAAAGAAATATCGGAGAGATTCAATGAGTAAATCAATAATATTTGAAAAAGTAAAATCTACTGAGAAAGTAGTTAGACAGATAGAGGTTGACAACATTTTAGTCTTCATTGTAGACAGGTCCATAAAAAAACCCCAAATAAAAAAAGAAATGGAGAACCTATTTAATGTAAAGGTAGACAAAATAAGGACACACACTCTGAAGAACAAAAAGATTGTATATATAAAACTAAAAAAAGAATTTCCTGCAATAGATATCGCAACTAAATTAGGTTTAATGTAAATGGGAAAAAGAATAATTCAACAACGAAGAGGAAAGGGCGGACACGTTTACAGGGTTAAACAGAAGGCTTTCCTTGTGAAAGTAGGTTATTCAAACAGCCAAGAAGGGGAGTGGAAAGTCACAAAATTCGTTTCTTCTTCAGGGCATAGTGTCCCTATAGCCAAAGTAACAAATGACCATGGCCAGAGTTTTTATACATTTGCTACGGATAATTTGTATGTGGGTCAAAAGATAACTTTTGGCGGAGAAAGTACCGGCGACATTGTAGAAATAGGAAATTTAAAAAACGGAACCGAAATTTTTAATATAGAAAATAAGCCTAAAGACGGAGGGAAGTTTATAAGATCTGGAGGAAACTATGCAATTATTTTGGGTAAAGATACCAGAGGAGTAAGAGTAAAGATGGCTTCTAAGGTTGAGAGAGTATTTAATCCAGAATGTCGGGCAACGATTGGTAGAGCTGCAGGGGGCGGAGTCCTTGACAAACCAATCTTAAAAGCAGGTAAGAAGTTTCATATAATGAAGGCAAAATCAAAGTTGTGGCCAAGAACATCTGCTGTGAAGATGAATAAAATTGACCATCCTTTTGGAAGCGGAAGAGGAAAAAGGATAAAGAGTAAGATTGCAAAGAGAAATGCCTCACCAGGGAAGAAAGTAGGGTTAATCAGACCAAGAAGAACAGGGAGGAAGAAAAGATGATAGAAAAAGAAAAGTTAGAACAGAAAAGTAAAGAAAAATACTATCGTGGGAAGACCATTGAAGAATTAAAGACCTTAGATACTCGCGAGTTTGCTAAATTAGTAAAGGCAAGACCAAGAAGAGCAATAATGAGAAACTATGATGTAATAGAAAATTTTGTTAAAAGGTGTAATGAAAAATCTTCCAGAAATAAACCAATAAAAACACACAGTAGGGAAATGGTAATAATTCCTGCGATGATTGGAAGAACAATCGGAGTTCATAATGGCAAGGAGTTTGTAAGAGTTGATGTTAACGAAGAGATGTTAGGTCACAGGTTAGGGGAGTTTGCACTTACAAGAAAAACAACTAAACATGGAGCAGCAGGGGTTGGGGCAACGAAGTCCAGCGCCTCAAGGTCAGTGAAGTAAAATGAACAAAGAAGAAAAAATTAATGAAGAAAAGAAAGTAGAGAATAAGGAAAACACTAAAACCGAGAATAAAGAAGAAAAGAAAGTAAAAAGCGAAGTCAAAAAAGTTAAGGACTTAGCATTTGCTAAAGGAACTTCGCTGAGAATTTCTGCTAAATATTCTTCAGAGGTCTGTAAGGTAATAAAAGGTAAAAGTCCTGAAAAAGCAATAAAGAGACTGAACGAAGCTCTGAGTAAAAAAAGAGCCATACCAATGCAGAGAAGAGAAACACCCCATCAAAAAGGAAGAGGCATCTCTGGAGGGAAATACCCCTTAAATGTTTGTAAGGCTTTAATTGATTTAATAAAGCAGGCAAGCAATAATGCAAACTTCAACGGGATAGAAAATCCAATAATCGCTATAGCAAAAGCGGATAAAGCATCAACCCCGTTTAGGAGAGGGGGGCGAAGAGCAAAAAGAACACATATTTATATTGAAATAAGAGATAAAAATAAATTAGTGGAGAAAAAATGGAAGAAAGAAAATTCATCGAAGTAAGGAAAGACGAATATAACATAAAAAATTTTGTTAAGAGAATGTTCGGGAAAGGAAGAGTGTCAAGAATAAAAATAGAATACACACCTATTGGAGAAAAAATTATAGTTTCAACTCATCGTCCTGGGCAGATTATTGGAAAGAAAGGAGAAAAAATAGCTGAACTAACCGAGATTTTAAAAAAGAGATTTAAAATGGAAAACCCTCACATTGATATTGAAGAGATTAAATTCCCTGAATTTGACGCCCAATTAGTTGCTGATGAAATTGCTCTAACCTTAGAAAGGTTTGGCGCTTCTAAATATAAAGCTGCAAGTTACAAAGTATTGGCTAAAATAAAAAAAGCAGGAGCTCTTGGAGCCGAACTAAGGGTTTCTGGAAAACTTCCAAGCGACCGTGCGAGAAGTTGGAGATTCCACTTTGGATACTTAAAGAAAACAGGGGACGCAGCAAATGTAGTAAATCGTGCAGAGTCTATTGCAGAAACTAAACAAGGCGTTGTAGGAATAAAAGTGGCTATTTTACCCCCAAACGTGAACATTCATGACCAAATAATTATTGATGAAAATTTCTTAAATAAAGTGAAACAAAATAAGGCGAGTTCTGTCGAAATAAATAAAAAGGGAAAGAAGAAATGAAAAACAAAAAAGACCTAAACGATAAGGAAGTAGAAAAGAAAATATCTGACCTTAAAATAGAACTTCTTAAACAACCGACTAAAAGGAAAAGAATTAAAAAGGAGATAGCGAGGCTATTAACAATGAGTCATCAAACTAAATTAGGAGGAAAACAATAAGGTGGAGATTTGCCCAAAATGCGGATTGCCTAAGCAGGCCTGTGTCTGTGAGGAAATCGCAAAAACCCAGCAAAAAATTGATGTAAAAATTGAAAAAAGACGCTTTGGAAAGATGTCTACATTGATTAGCGGGTTTGACGATGGAATAGATATAAAGGAAATTGCAAAGAAACTGAAAGAAAAACGGGCTTGTGGGGGGACAATAAAAAATAAAGTTATTGAACTTCAGGGAAATCACAAAGGACATATTAAACCTATCCTCGTTGAGCAGGGTTTCAACGAAGACCAAATTAACGATTAAATGGCAAAAAAAGTTTTAAAGAAAAATATTGAAGAAAAAATTGAATGTAAAGATAGATTCTGTCCTGTTCATGGAAGTAATAAACTAAAACTTCACGGCAGAGTTTTTGAGGGAGTTGTAATAAATAAACTTCACGGCAGAATCAAAATTGAGTTTGAAAGAATTTTGAAGATCCCAAAGTATGAAAGATATGAGAAAAGAAGAACGAGAATCCACGCAAGACTTCCCGAATGTTTAAATAAAGAAGTCAAAGAAGGAGACCTTATTCAGATTGAAGAAACGAGACCTATAAGTAAGACAATAAATTTTGTAGTTACTAAAGTAATAAAAAAGAAGGAGGAAAAAATATGAAGGCAATAAGCAGTAGAGCAACACGGGGGCTGAACATCGGAAGCTTAGTTGAAGCATGCGATAACAGTGGAGCAAGAATTGTTAGAATAGTTTCAGTAAAAAGAGGAAAAACTAAGAAAGGAAGACAGGGTTATGCAAAAATTGCTGATTGGGTTAAAGTTTCTGTTAGGAAAGGGGATTTAAAAATGAAAGGACAGGTATTCGACGCGGTGGTTGTTCGGCAAAAGAAATCTTGGAGAAGAAACACTGGAGAAAGAGTTTGCTTTTCCGATAACGCCGTAGCTTTACTAAAGGATGAAAAAGGAAATCCAAAAGGAACCCAGATAAAAGGACCAATTGCCAGAGAAGTTCAGGAAAGGTGGAAGGAGGTTGCAAAAATTGCAAGCATAGTATACTAATGAAATCAAAATTTAATAAAAACTGGAATAGAAGCGTTCAGCCAAGAAAACAGAGAAAATTCTTAGCTAATGCTCCAAAACATATTCAAAGAAGATTAATGTCCTCCTCCCTTGAAAAAAAGCTTAAAGAAAAATACAAAAGAAAGAATATATCTGTTGTGAAGGGCGACGAGGTAAAAGTAATGCGGGGGAAATATAAGGGAAAACAGGGAAAGGTCTCTGTTTGTGATGTTAAAAACACAAGAATTCAGATTGAAGGAATTACTCGGCAAAAAAAGGCAGGGGATAAAATAGGAGTTTGGTTTCATCCGTCAAAAGTGAAAATTGTTTTATTAAACGAAAAGGATAGTAAAAGAATAAAGAAAGGAGAATTAACAAAAAAAGATGAGAATAAAGAAATAAAAGACAAGGAGAAGGAAAATGCACATAAAAAGAAGTAAAATGCCAATGACTTGGCCACTGCCAAGGAAAGGAAAAAAGACGAAATTTTTAGCTGTTCCAAGTCATTCGTTTAATAACGGAATAAGCTTGCTTTTTGTATTGAGAGATATGTTAGGAATTGTAAAGAATCGGAAAGAGGCAAGGTATATGGTGTTACAAAAACTTATAAAAGTAAATAATAAGGTCAGGATGGATGAAAATTTTCCTTTAAGAGTTCTTGATGTCGTTACCATTGGCAATGAAAATCTAAACTACAAATTAGAAATCGTGAATAAAAAATTTAAATTAAGAGAAATATCTGAAAAAGAAGCTGGGATAAAAATAGTTAAAATTTCTGGAAAAAAGGTTCTCGGAAAAAACAAAATCCAGATGAATTTAGATGATGGGCAAAACTTCTTAACAAAAGAAAAATTCTCTGTGGGGGATTCTGTTATAGTTAACACTAAAGAAAACAAATTGGAAAAAATCATTCCTCTGAAAGAGGGGGTTATAATAGAAGTAACCTTAGGAAAGCATGCGGGTAAGAGGGGAAAACTAGTTGGATTTGAAAACCTTCCAAGAGAAAAAAATTATATTGTAAAAATTGAAGACAGGGAGGTTCCGTTGCCATATAAGGCAATCTTGGCAGTTGAAAATGGTAAATAAAATGAGAGAAATAAAGTTAGCGAAAGTTGTTTTAAACATTGGCGGAACGGGAGAAAAATTGGATAGGGGTTTTATCCTTCTTGAAAAGATTTCATGTAGAAAACCAGTCAAGATAAAAGCCACAAAAAGAATCCCTACTTGGCAGGTTAGACCTGGTCTTGAAATCGGAACAAAAGTCACCTTAAGAGGCGCTGAAGCTGACAAAATGCTAAGAAAACTTCTCCCAGCAGTTGATAATATTATAAAAGAGAAACAGATACAGGACAATTTCTTTTCCTTTGGAATATCCGAATACATAGAAATCCCAAAGATGGAATACATAAGGGAAGTAGGAATCATGGGTCTTGAAGTTACGGCTGTTTTTACAAGGGCAGGAAAGAAAGTAGAATTAAAAAAATTCAAGAGAAGTAAAGCAAGAAGGTCTGTTGTAACAAGAAAAGAAATTGAAGATTATCTTGAAAATAAATTTGGTACAAAGATTTTGCGAAAGCAAAGGAGGGAAGAATGACCGCAAGTGATTGGAGAAAAATAACGAAACAATTAAAAAACAAACCTGCGGTTTTAAAGAAGTTCCTAAAACACAATAAGCCAAAACAAAGAAAATTTGGAATCGCCGTGCAAAAATGTGAAGTTTGCGGCAGATTCGGAGCGCACATATCAAGTTATAATCTAAATTTATGCCGACACTGCTTTAGGGAGCTTGCAGTTGAACTCGGTTTTAAAAAGTATAGTTAGTGAGGAATTAAGATGAGTCAGGATATTGTTGCAGATGCATTGAACCAGATAATGAACGCTAAAAGGGTAGAGAAGAAGGAAATCCACATTAAACGAAGTTCTAAATTTTTAGTAAGCCTACTTGAATCAATGAAAAAAAAGGGTTACATAGATTACTCAGTTGCAGAAGGAGAAAAAGGAGTCAACGTCAAAATTATTAAACTAAATGAATGTAAGGCAATAAAACCAAGAAGATTTACGGGGTTTGATGATATAGAAAAATATCTAAGAAGATATCTTCCTTCAAGAAAATTCGGTCATCTTTTAATCTCTACAAATAAAGGACTAATAGACCAGCACGAAGCAATTGAAAATAAAATAGGAGGAGCCTTGATTGCTTATATTTACTAATGAAAAAGAAACTTGAACGAATAATTGAAATTCCGAGCGGAACTCAAATTTCTTTTAATAACGGAGAATTAATAGTTAAGAACTCTGGAAAAGAAATCCGAAAGAAAATAGACACTAAAGAAGTTCTTATAACTCTGGATAACAATTCAATAAAAATCTCTTCTGAAAAAGCAACAAAAAGAGAGTCTAAAATGGTTGGGACCATCTGGGCGCATATCAATAACATGATTAAGGGAATGAATGAAGATTTTATTTATAAATTAGAAATTTGTAACATACACTTTCCAATGAATGTAAAAGTAGAAGGAGACTCTGTCGTAATTAAATCTTTTTTAGGCGAAAAAATCCCTAGAAAGGCAAAAATAATGCCAAATACAAAAGTAGAAATTAAAGGGAATCAAATAATCGTTTCGTCATATAACCTGGAATTCGCAGGTCAGACAGCTTCAAATATAGAGAAGGCGACTAAATTGACTGGAAAGGATAGGAGAGTCTTTCAGGACGGAATTTTCATAACTGAAAAATGTGGAGAGAAGATATAATGGTAGAAGAAAAAAGAAATCCCGAAAGAAGAAAACCAAAATTTCTTAGAAAAGATTGGCACAAAATGATAAAGCTTGGCAGTAAAAGCAAGAGCAAGAGAAAATGGAGAGCTTCAAAAGGAAGGCAGGGAAAAATTCGTCTGGAAAGAAGGGGTCACCAAAGCAAGCCAAAAATAGGATGGGGATCCAAAAAGAACAGGCAGGTTATAATAAGAGTTGAGAACATTCAAGGTATAGAGAATATTAAGTTAAAAGAAGTCAAGGGAATTACTATAGGGAATGTAGGATTAAAGAAAAGAAAAGAAATTATAGCTAAAGCCAACGAAAAGAAAATAAAAATTTTAAACAAATATAAGGGAGAAAAAGATGCAGCTAAGTAAAAAGAAAGAACTTGCTTCCAAAGTTTTAAACGTAGGAAAGGGAAGGATAATTTTTGTAAAAGAACATTTACCTGAGATAAAAGAAGCGATAACAAGACAGGATATCATAGACCTTCATAAAGCAGGGGCAATACAAGTTTCACCAGTTAAAGGTAGAAAAAAAATTGTCAGAAGAAAAAATAAAAGAAGAACGGGAAAAATAAAGAAAAAAGTGAACACCTCTAAAAAGGAATATGTCATTATGGCAAGAAAACTCAGAAGATTTTTAAAGCACCTATCAAAGAGAAATCAGGTAAGTAAAGAAGAGTACATTAATTCACGAAAAATGATAAAAGCCAAAAAGTTCAAGAGCAAAAGACATTTAAAAGAAAGTTTGGAGGAAAGTAGATGAGAGTAAGCAGAAGAACGATTAAGAAAAGAAGAAAAGAATTTAGAACAGATTATGTACTTAGAAAGAAACTTTTGGAATCAAATACCCCTAGAATAGTTATTAGAAAGACAAATAAGTATTTTATCATTCAAGTAGTAGAAAGTTCCGAAGCTCAGGATAGAGTAATAATGACAACGATTTCAAAAGAGCTTTTAAAGAACGGGTGGGACGAAAAGTATAGGGGAAGTTTAAAGTCTATTTCAGCAGGATACTTGACAGGACTTTTAGTTGCTAAGAAACTGAAAAAAGGTAAGTTTATAGTTGACTTAGGAATAGCAAGAAAAATCCACGGCTCAAGAATCTACGCAGTCGTTAAGGGTTTAATTGACGGTGGGGTGGATATTGTTGCAAATGAGAAAATCTTTCCAAGCGATGAAAGACTAAAAGGGGAACACCTAAAGTCAGAGGTTAAGGAAATGATAATTAAAGCCATAGGAAAAATAAAATGAAAAAACCAAAAAAAGAAGACGAAGAAATGATGAAACAAATCAAAGAAATGGAAAAGATTATAGATGAAAAAGAAAAGAAGGAAGAATTAGAAGTCTCTAAAAGGGCAGATGAAGAATTTAAAAAAGAAGAAGGAAGGATCCCGGTAAATGAAAAAAGAGAAGAAAGATATGAAAGAGAAGCCAGGGAGAAATTAGAGTTATGGATTCCTAAAACTCAATTGGGGAGGGAAGTTAAAACTGGGAAAATAAAAGATATAGAAGAGATTTTTAAGTCAAATCAGAAGATTCTTGAGCCGGAAATTGTAGACACTCTTTTGCCTAATTTATATGTAGACACCCTGTTTATTGGACAGGCGAAGGGCAAATTTGGCGGTGGAAAAAGAAGAGCTTTTAGACAGACACAGAAAAAAACCGAAGAAAGTAATATTCTTACTTTTGGAGTTATGGCTATTATCGGGGATAAAAACGGACACTTAGGGATTGGTTATGGGCGGGCTGCAGAAACTCTCCCTGCAAAAGAAAAAGCCGTTAGAAAAGCAAAGCTTAACATTACAAAAATAAAAAGAGGATGTGGAAGTTACGATTGTTCCTGCGACGAACTCCATAGTATCCCTATGGAAATTCAGGGAAAATGTTCTTCTGTCAAAGTAAAATTAATTCCAGCACCCCAAGGAACGGGCCTTGTAATAGGAAAAGAAATGAAAAAAATATTAGACATAGCAGGAATAAAAGATATCTACAGCAAAAGTTTTGGAAAAGTAAGAACAACCTTTAATACCGCAAAAGCTTGCGTGGATGCACTAAATAAACTCGGAGAGGTAAAAATATGATAGCAGTTATAAGAATCGCCGGTCAAGTTGAAAAAAAACGAGAAATCAAAGAAACTCTTCAGAGGTTGAATCTAAAAAGAAAATTTAATTGCGTTTTGATTAACGAAGAAGACCCTATATTAATGGGTATGGTAAACTCTGTTGCGAATAGTGTAGCTCACGGAAAAGTAAGTGAAGAGTTTGCAAAAGAAATGCAGAAGAAAAGAGGAGAAAAAGGTAAAAAGTGCATCAGACTTCACCCACCGATTGGAGGATTAAAGAAAAGTTCAAAAGTCGCATTTCCAAAAGGGATTCTTGGAAAACACGATGACATAAGTAAATTAATTGAGAGGATGTTATGAAAACTCATAAAAGAAAAAAGAACAGCAGGATAAGAGGAGCGAGAACTTGTGGCTGGGGCTTTAGACAAAAACATAAGGGTCACGGAAATAAAGGTGGTTTCGGAATGGCTGGGGCTGGAAAAAGAGCAGACCATAAAAAGCAATTCGCAAAAAATCTTGATAAAAACAAAGTTTATTTTGGAAAACAAGGTTTAACTTCAAGAGGAACAGCAATAAAGAAATATGACGCAATTAACCTTAAAGATATTAAAGCAAACTTCTTTGATGGAAAACAAAAGACAATAGAGTTAAAAGGCTACAAAATTTTAGGCGAAGGCGAAGGTTTCAAGGCAGAAATAAAGGCAAAATCTGCAACAGCTTCTGCTATTGAGAAAATGCAAAAAGCAGGGGGAAAAATTACTTTTGAAACTAAGGAAAAAATTGTAAAAGAAGAAACAAAAAAGAAAACAGAGAATAAAGAAAAAATAACTGAAAAGAAAATCAACAATAAAGTTGTAAAAAAGAAACCCTCCGTCAAAAAGAAATAATTTTCCTCGCAAAACTTTATAAACAAAATTTTTCATCAATATTAATGGCACTTAGGAATCTATTGCATAATTTGCCTGAAGTTAGAGCTCCAGTTGAAAAGAAGCTTAGCTTTAATGTCAAGCTTAAATGGACAATTATAATTCTTGTCGCTTTTTTCATACTTTCAAATATTCCTCTTTTCGGGATTGAAGAATCTGCTCTTTCCCGTTTTGAATATCTCGCGATTTTGCTTGGGACGTCTTTTGGTTCAATTATCTCTCTTGGTATTGGTCCAATCGTAATGGCCTCTATTATCCTACAGCTTTTAGTCGGGGCGCAAATCCTTAATATTGATATGAGTACAGAAGAGGGCAAAAAGTTTCATAGTGGGTTGCAAAAATTACTTGCTTTTGCATTTGTTTTATTTGAAGCAACAGTTTATGTAATTATGAGGGGAATTCAAGCACAGCCAGGTTATATTGGCCTTGTTATTTTCCAGCTCTGCCTTGGTGGAATTCTAATTATCTTTATGGACGAAGTTGTTCAAAAATGGGGTTTCGGAAGCGGAGTATCTTTATTTATCGCAGCAGGTATTGGTTGGAGACTCTTTGCACAATTATTCCAGTTTTTAGGAACTCAGGGAACTTTTGAAGCCTCTGGAAAAGTCTTGGCTCTTGTCGCATCTGTAGTTGTTGGTGACAGTCGTGGCGCCCTGATTGCTCTGTTTCCAATTCTTGTAACAATCCTTCTTTTTCTCGCAGTCGTGTTCGCCCAAAGTCTTAAAGTTGAAATTCCGTTAGCTTATGATAGAATAAGGGGCTACTCTGTAAAATGGCCCTTGCAATTTTTCTATGCAGGAGTTATTCCTGTAATTCTTGTCTCCGCTCTGGTAGCAAACTTGCAGTTGTTCGCATCCCTTTTACAAAATTGGCTAGGCAATCCTACATTCTTAGGCGGGTTTATTGAAGGTCAGCCAGTCTCTGGAATCTCTTTTTGGATTCACTCAACACCAATTTTAGAGTTAATGATTAAAGGAAGTTTCAGGTGGATTTATGCAATTCAGGCAATCGGTCATGTTCTTTTCTACACTATCTTTTCAGTTTTATTCTCCTTTTTTTGGGTAAGCACATCAGGAATGGACGCAAAAGGTCAGGCAAAAAGAATAATTAAATCTGGAATGAGTATGCCTGGTTTCAGAAAAGATGAAAGAGTTTTAGAGTCTATATTAAAAAGGTATGTAGGACCTCTGACAATTATGGGGGGTGCTGCAATTGGAATCCTTGCCTCAGTCGCGAATCTTCTCGGAGCACTGGTCGGTGGAACCGCAATCCTTTTAGCAATAATGATTCTCTACCAACTTTATCAGAATATTGCCCAGCAACACGCAGTTGATATGAACCCTGCGTTGAAAGGATTTTTCGGAGCATAACAAACATTTTAAAAACCTTGATACCTAACTTAAAAAATGGTGATTACAGACTTTATTAATACAAATCCTATCTTATCTTTAGCCATCATCTCTTTAGGTGTAACCTTTATTTCAACAATTCTTCACAAATGGCTCACAAATCAGGAACATATGAAATCCCTTAAACAAAGGCAAAAAGAAATTCAAAAAGAATTAAAAAATTGTAAGGATGAATGTAAATTAAAAGAGCTCAACGCCGAAGTTTTGCAGATAACCAGCGTAATGTTTAAGGCATCTTTTAGACCGATGTTTGTAACACTAATCCCTTTTCTTATTTTATTTGCTTGGCTTAGAGGAATCTATGGCGGTGAAGAACCTTTACTTAGATATTGGATTTGGTACTATCTGGGATTTAGCATAGTTGCAAGTACAATTTTAAGAAAAATTCTTAATGTTGCATAGTTTTTCTTTCAGATTCTCTCTTGCTTTCCTTACGAAATCTTTAGGTTTTAAAATCCCAAATTCAGAAATTATTCCTGTTAACCAAACTAATCTTGTTTTGTCAAAAGCATAATTTTCTACAGATATATTCTTATCCCGTTCATCCCAAACTTCTTTTCCACCCCTCTTCTCAATCTTGACTTTTTTAGTAAACTTCATTGAAACCCCACAAGAATATCTTGGGACTTTATAATGTTCCGAAATTTTAACTAAAGTGCTCGTCCCAATTTTATTTACTACATACTTCTTTGTATAAGCATCTGCCCCAAATAAAAATAAATCACATTTTTTTAGTGCCATCCCTGCGGACAAGTCAGGAAAAATAATTACATTTATTCCCATACTCGCTAGCTCTTTTGCGGTCATTCTCCCCTGTAATAACGGCTCAACCTCTGTAGTGTAAACAACAAAGTTTTTCTTTTGCTTTTTTTTCGCATATTTAATGATATCAACAACAGAGGAAGAATGGCAATGGGTATAAATATTCATTCCATTTTTAATCAAAGTAGCGCCTTTTTTTGAAATTCTTTCATGGGATTTCTCTATCTCTCTTAGGATTTTATTTGCAGTCAATTTCATGTTTTTAGAATTAAGTAGAATTTTAAGCGAATTTTGTAAAAGAGGCTCTGTGGGTCTGACCGAAGCAATTTTTTTTGCAGACTTCGCTGTTGGCTTTAAAAGAAAAGCTTTAATCCCTGCTTTCGCAACATTTTCAGCCCCTTGAATCTTAACAGATTTTATATCACGCAAAATCTTATCAAAATGGGCATCCTCTTTTATTCCCATAGTAAAACCTATTTAATGAAGTATAAAAAACTTATTGGAAATTAAAAACACTTAAAAACTACATTAGATATATAAATAATGGGTCAGGTCGGCGTGCTAGCCCCACGCTATTCGCAAACGGGCTTTATGGCGGACTGCAAGGCAAGGCGTGAGATGAAGCTAAAAATGTTGCTGGTTCAACGTTGAGGTTTTGTCCTTCTTGATCTTGCTTTAATGAATCGGGTCAGGGGAGGGAACTCTAGCAGCCCTAAGTTGGAGTTTAGGTGCTTGAAGGGTCGCAGAACTGAGAAGAACTCGTTTCCTCTTTTTAGTAGATTTGAGCCACTTGCCGGACCCACTTTTCTAAATATTTATAAACTTCTTAATTCTCTCATAAATATGAAAAAGAGGTTCAATAAGAAAGCGCAATTTTTTTTGCTTGCAGCAGTTATAATTTCTGCAATTGTTATCAGTTTAGGGATAATAGCAAATCAGGCGAAGATAACTAAAGAGCCGAGCGATTTTTACGATTACGGCTTTACTGTAAAAACCGAAACAGGAGCTTTAATTGACTTTGAGATATTCACAGCAAGTGAGACAACTAATTTAGATGAGTTTGTTGGACTAATGGCTAAGGACATAAAGGACAAAGACCCAGAATTAAATTTTATTTTTATCTACGGAAATAATGAAGAATTAGTTATAGAAAACTATGGCGATGAAGAAATTGTAGCAGACGTTAAAAGCATTCCGGAAGATGAAGCCAAAACCATTTTAGGGGCAAACACAAAAATAAAAAGCAAAATTAGAATGGGAGGCAGTTCAACAGAATATGAGTATGATTTATTATATGGGGGCTCAGATTCTTGGAGAAAAGTCTATGAGGGTTTAGATGTGGGAGACGAGATAACAATAACAATCTGGGATTATAATTACAATTTTAGAGTTTCAAGACACAAACAAATAATTTTTATAGTTGAAAAACAAGGAGAAAGTGATGAGAGGTATATTTCATTCCAATAGGGGGATAAGCGAACTTATTGCCTATGTTCTGCTCATAACCTTAACGATAAGTATCTCTGTTCTCGTCTACGGTTGGTTAAAGCTCTATGTCGCTCCAGGACAGGAATCAGACTGCCCAGAAGGGGTTAATTTAATAATCTCTAATTACAGGTGTAGCCCAGGAAATTTAGAAGTTACGATAAAAAACAAGGGGAGATTCACTATTGATGGCTTCTATGTAAGAGTTCACAATATTTCAAATCCTGAATTCGGACTTTATACCTTACATTCTATTGCCGCAAACGGGGCAGAGATAAGCCCTGGAGAAGAGTTTAACTACACTTATAACTCAATTAAAGGAAATCCCCCTGTAGACCTAAGCAACCTTGGAGAAGTCACACTTATAGAGGTTCAACCAATGATAGGAACTGAAACAAATATGATTCTTTGCTCAGACTACACCTCTTTAAAGATAGAGGATTGTGATATTTCTTAGATTTAACAAGATTTAAATATGTTAAGAGGTCTTTAATCAAGAGGATGATATTATGATTGAGATGATTATAAAACCCAAAAGAGCCCAAAGGAGACCTTGGGAAATGTTTTTTATAGGACTTTTTTATGCGTCCATTTCTTTTCTTCTGGTAAGCCTTGTTTTCAGAAAAGATTTTGTTTTAAGCGAAGGGGCGGGTCTTCTTTTGGTAATTTTCACAGTGATTTGCTGTCTCCCTTTCGTTTACTTTATAATCAAATTAGAAGAAGGAAAAGATATAGAAATTGAGGATTCTGGCAAATTGATTAAAGAACACTGGAAGGCTCTTAAAGCTTTAATGTGGTTGTTTTTAGGGTTCGTTGTAGCGCTTTCTTTTTGGAATATAATCCTGCCTGAACAAGCTGGAGAAAACTTCAATTTTCAGATAAAAACTTTTTGTGCAATTAATAGCCCCTCAAACTATGAAAATTGTCTAAGCCAAAACGGAATCCCTTCTTTCACAGGTTCGGCGACCAATATAACTACCTTCCTTAGCATCTTCTCAAATAATATTTACGTTCTTATTTTCACAATCTTATTCTCACTAATATTTGGAGCAGGAGCGATGTTTATCCTTGTTTGGAATGCCTCCGTAATTGCTTCCGCAATAGGAATATTTGCAAAAGGTAGTTTGAAGAGTCTTCCTTTAGGGGTTTTAAGATACATGATTCACGGAGTTCCTGAGATAATGGCTTACTTTGTCGGGGCTCTGGCAGGCGGGATAATATCTGTAGCCATAATTAGGAAGGACCTTAGAGGGGAAGGTTTATGGAAAATTATGCAGGATTCTCTTATCCTTGTGATAATTGCAGTAGTTATCCTTGTAATCGCAGGCTTAATGGAAGTCTACCTTACCCCTGTTTTATTTTAGTCTAAGTAGTAACTTTGGGGGGTTTACAATCTTTGAAGAATACTAATAAACTCCAAATTAAATAAACCACAATGTTTAAATAAACTAAACCTCATTAATAATTATGGTAAAAGATTTGGTTTCACTTGCAGAAGGAATCGCCCTCTCTGGAAGGAAGGTTTCTAAAAGACCTTACACCCCCAACACAGGATTTAGTGTCGATTTTGGGGACGATTGTGATTGTTATGGTGGCGATTGTTCTGATTGCTATTGTACTGATTGCAATGAAGGCAATGATGACTGAGGCTTAAGATTTTCTTGTCTAATCTATAGAAATGGTAAATAAATTTATTGTAGCTTGGATATCCTTAACATATAATTGTAACAATAGGTGTAAATGGTGCTATGCTTCATCAAATGGATTACAAGTTTCAAGAGAACTAAATAGATCTAAAATTTCTCCTGTCTTAGGCCTTCTAAGTAAACTTGGGATAAAAAGGACAATTCTAATTGGGGGAGAACCAACAATGTATCCTTATTTAGAAGAAGTTTTAGAAGAACACCAAAGATATGGGTTAAGAACGGGAATAGTCACAAATGGTAGAAAGTTAAAAGATAGAGTGTTTTCTCAAATGTTAAAATCAAAAGGCATTGATTCCCTGACTATCTCTATTGAAGGTTATGATTCTCTAAGCCATGATGAAGTTACGCAGGTTCAGGGAAGTTATAGAGAGTCAATAAGAGGAATATATATAGCTACAGAAGAAGGAATAAGAATATCTACAAATACAGTAGTTACAAATAACAATCTTTCTTGTCTTGAAAAGATAGCGAGTTCTCTTATAGGTCATCCTTTAGAACATATTGGATTTAATATCTGCGGTCCTTGTTTTGGAAGCAATGATTCTGTTGAAGTAACTAATCCTCCGGTTGCTTCTGAAGCATTCCAGAGAGTGTATGACTACATTAGAACGAATTCAAATAAACGAGTTAAATTAGTAACCCCCGTTCCTTTATGTTTTTTTGATAAAGAACATAGGGGGGAATTTAAGGAAAAAAGAGTTGTAAGAGAGGGTCCTTGTCAATTATCGAGTGGTTCAAATTTTGTAATTGATTACAATGGAGATGTTGTACCTTGCACACATCTTACGGGATATCCTTTATTTAACATTTTCAAAGAAGGGGAGGTAATTTCCAAAGAAGATTTTCTGTATCAGATGAATACCCCTCAAGGAATTCCATTCAAATTTAGAAAAATGATGAGCAAGAATGCCTCAGAAAAGTGTGATGATGGAAATTGCGATGAGCCTTGTTCTGGGGGGTGTCCTCTTTTTTGGAGTGTTTTTGACCCTAACAAAGAAATAAAAGGAATTAATCCCTAATAATATTATGACAATGGTTACATTTATCTTAGATAAGGAAAAAGATATGAAAAATATATGGGATAAGTGTAACAATAAGCCCTCGTTTGGGGATTTTAAAATCTCTTCAAAATTAGAAAAAATCTGCATTGGAAAAAGTTTTGAAGAGGCAAAACCTAAATTAGATAGCTTCTTAAAAAAATTATATGATTCAAAATACATAAAAGTTTTCCAGAAAGCAATACAAGAGTTATGGGTAGAAATTGAAAAAGATTTCTTTAAAAGAATGGATTTAATAATGAAGAGTAAATATAATAAGAAAATTAAGGCATATATTACAACAATAGGAATCTGTCCTTATAATCCTCAAGAGCCTTCTTTTATGGTTTCTTTATTTTATTCTTTTCCAATGGCAATTTCAACCTGTGGTCACGAAATAATGCATCTTTATTTTCACAAGTTTTATTGGAAAGAGCTAGAAAAGAAAATAGGTCCTAAAAAGACAGGAGATTTAAAAGAATCTCTAACAGTTTTATTAAATTTGGAGTTTAATGACTTATTCATATCTCCTGATTGGGGTTATGAGGAGCATAAAGAACTAAGAGAGTTCATATTAAATTCTTGGAAGAAAGAAAAAGATTTTAAAAAACTTTTAGAAAAATGTGTAATCTATTTAAAAGAATAAACTTATCCCTCCTTTATTAGGAGGTTTATAATGGAAGTCTACCTTACCCCCGTTCTTTTTTGATATTCTCTACTAAATACACGATAACTTTTTAAGTACAAACTTCCCGATAATTAAATGGAATATCTGCTGTTAACCGCAGTTTTTGTAAGTTTCTTTTTAGCGATGATGGCCTTGCCAAGCTGGATTTCTAAATGTCGGAGAGTCGGGCTAGTTTGGGAGGATATGAACAAGTTTGGGCACCCCAAAAATGTTGCAGCCACAGGGGGTATAGTAATTATAATGGCTTTTGTCTTAGGAGTTCTTTATTATGTAGCCTTAAAGACCTTTCTTTTTTCAGGAACAAATAACTCAGTTGAAATTTTTTCTTTATTAGGTGTTATTCTAATTTTAGGTATTGTCGGGCTTACTGACGATTTATTAGGCTGGAAAAATCACGGGCTTCCGATTCGTGTTAGAATAGCTCTCGCATTTATAGCTTCAGTCCCATTAGTAGTAATAAAAGCAGGTCAGCCGTTAGTTGCCGTCCCTTTCTTTGGAATGGTGAACTTTGGAATAATTTATCCCCTCATTATAATCCCTCTGGGGATTGCAGGAGCGTCAACAACTTACAATTTTTTAGCTGGTTTCAACGGCCTTGAAGCAGGATTAGGAGTTCTCATTCTCTCTTTCTTATCTTTTGTTGCATATTTCACCGGCTCTCCTTGGCTAGCAATAGTCGGGCTTTGTATGGTCGCTTCTTTAATAGCCTTCTTAGTATATAACGAATATCCGGCAAAAGTTTTTCCAGGTGATGTATTGACTTATTCCATCGGTGCCTTAATCGCAGGAATGGCAATTTTGGGGAACTTTGAAAAGATTGCCGTAATTGTTTTTATCCCATTTATAATCGAAGTCTTCTTAAAATCCCGTGGGAAACTTAAAAAACAATCTTTTGGGATTCCAGACAAAAAAGGAAATTTAAGTTTACCATACAATAAAATCTACGGACTTGAACATCTCGCCATCTTTATCCTTAATAAATTTGGAAAGGCGACAGAAAAAAAAGTGGTCTACTTACTCTACGCCTTCCAGATATTATTTATTCTAATTGCTTTTTTAGTGCTAATATAACCGAAGATTTTTAAATAGGGTTTTGCAGTATTATAAATGGGTAATGGAATAAAAGAGTTAAAAGAACTTTCCAGTTTTTTAAACAATAAAAAAATTCAGTGGATTTTAACTATTATCGTTTTCTTAGTTATTTTATCTGTTTCTGTAAATATTCGTTTAAGTAACCTTGAAATTTTAAAAGATTCTACAACAGGAGAATATCTCTCAAACGATTTGGACTCAATGTATTTTTATAGGCAGGCAGAGACACAATTAGAACAGGGAAGTCTGCCGGAAGTTGACGAGAGGAGGTCTCCAGGATATGAAGTAGGGTGGGTAAATGAGATTATTGATAATGCTTTGATATGGAATTATAAACTCTTAAAGACAATTAATCCGGACATAACATTCAATTATGCATCAACAATCTCTGCCCCGATTTTTTTCGCTATAGGCCTAACTTTATTTTTCATACTAAGCCTTTTACTTCTTAAATCAAAAGCAGGAAGTCTAGTAACTTGTGCTCTTTTAGCATTTGCTCCAGGTTTTCTTTTTAGAAGCATAGCGGGTTTTTACGACCACGATCATATCGGTGTTTTTGCTTTATTCGCTCTAATGATCTTTGTCTTTTTAGGGATAAAATATTTTGAAAAGAACTATAAAAGCACAATTTTCTGGAGTACTATAATCGGCTTTTTTACCTCCCTCGTTCTCGTGAGTTGGGGCGGTGCAATCACTTTCGTTTTAGTCTCTTTTCCTATAATCTCCCTCTTATATTATCTGTTTAACAATCAGGACAAAAAGAAATTTCTTCTTTTCTATTTAATCTGGATGGTTTCTTCCATAATCTTTACCCCTCTTTTGGGCGCTGATTCAGGTTTAATGTTGGGCAGATTTACAGATTCTCAGGGAATTCTTGTGTTATTTGTTTTGCTTTATACTCTTTTAGATTTTTTAATAATTAAATTATATAATAAGAAAAGCTTTCTGAAAAAGAAATATCATCAGTTTTATGTTTTTGGTTCTACAATCGTGCTTGGCATTTTAGGGCTTTTAGCAATGGGAAAAAGTCCTTTTGCAATGATTAGAAAGGCGTGGGCGACATTAATCTATCCTTTTTTCGGCGAGTTTACTGGGAGACTCAGCGCAACAGTAGCAGAAAACTCACAACCTTATCTCACAGAATTAATCGCTCAAAATGGTAAAATAATGTTTTGGTTGTTTTTACTCGGTCTTTTATTTGTGGCAATCAACCTTGCGAGAAACTCGAGTAAAATAAAAAATAAAATAATTTTATCTTCATCAACTTTCTTATTGTTTTTCGCAATTTTGTTCTCAAGATATTCAAGTGCTAGTTTATTTAATGGAGAGAATTTTATTAGCCAGACCCTCTACCTTTTGGGCGCCGTTGTCTTCATAACAGGGGTAGCCGTTGTTTATTCAAGAGAAAAATTTAAAATAGATGTTGGAGAGATAATTCTTTTCGCAATTGCAGTTACTGTTGTAATGAACGCAAGGGCGGCGATCAGAAGTTTCTTTTTAATAACACCTTTTATAGCTTTAATCGCTGGCTATGGTCTTTTAAGTCTGTGGAAGAAGTATAAAGGGTCAAAAGAAGAAACATTAAAAGTTATCCTTGCCGTGAGTTTGGTTCTTCTTTTAATTATATCATTTTATAATATTTATTTAAACTATCAGACTTCTTCGGCTCAGGCTCAATATGTAGGACCAAGTGCAAACATTCAGTGGCAAAACGCAATGTCTTGGGTAAGAAATAATACTTCTCCCAGAGACGTCTTTGTTCACTGGTGGGATTATGGGTACTTCCTTCAAACTCTTGGTAAACGCCCCACTGTCACGGACGGCGGTCACTCAGGTGGCGACAGCACAATCCACTACATAGGAAGATACATACTAACTACTCCGAAACCAGAAACTGCGTATAGCTTCATGAAAACATGGAATGTTTCTTATTTATTAATTGACCCGACAGAGATGGGTAAATACGGTGCATTTTCAAAAATTGGAAGTAATGAATCTTGGGACAGAGTTTCCGCAGGAATTTTTTCAGGGGCTTCAGATGATAGCCAGACAATAGAAACCTCTAAGGGGATGACTAAGGTTTACGTGCTTGGGGGGTGCGTAGATGAAGATATTATCTACACAGAGAACAATTCTCGAATTTTCTTGCCAGGTATCACAGTCACACAACAACAAAGGATGGTATGTAACTCTTATGTTGCAGGAGTTATAATGGATTTTGGAATTGATGAGGAAAATAAGACATTTATGAAGCAACCTATAGGAGTTTTCTTTTATAATAATAATCAGTACAGGATTCCCCTAAAGAATGTATACTTCGGAGGTCAGATGATTTCCTTTGAAGAGGGTGTAGACTCCGTAATCTACATAATACCTGAAGTTGACGAACAAAAAGGAGTAATTGACCAGACAGGTGCAGTAATCTATCTATCACCAAGAACATTCAATAGCCTTATGGGGAGGCTTTACATTTTAGATGATTACTATAATGAGTACGAAGGACTCATCCTCGCACACAAAGAAGACAGCCCAGTTGTAGATTATTTCAAGCAGTTTACTAATGGTGAATTAAGCGAATTCATCTATTATAACGGGCTACAAGCTCCTCTGAAAATATGGGAAGTAAACTACCCGCAGGACACGCCGATTTATGAAGAATTTTTAAAGAGAGAAATTCCTGTTTACGGCGGTCTTGACTATCTATTTGAATAATGAAACTAAACAAGAAGTGCAACTTATGTGGAAAAAGTTCGTTCAAAAAAGTCTGTATAAAAAACGGCTGGACTCTCTGGGAATGTAATAATTGTTCCTTGGTATTCGTCCACCCACAGCCAATAGACAAGGAACTGCAGGAAGCTTACTCTTACAAATCAGGATATTTTGAGGGGGTGGATTTTAAAGAGGAAGAATTAGACCCTTATTTTGAAAAAATCTTCAAAAACAAAAAAGGCAATTTTTTAGACATCGGGTGCGGAACAGGAAGGATTGTTTATACTGCGAAAATGTGCGGGTGGAAAGCAAAAGGTCTAGACCTAAATAAAGATGCCGTTGAAATAGCAAAAAAGAAAGGACTAGATATAATTCACTCAAATATAGATGACTTTAATGGGCGTAAAAATTTTTATGACATCATCAATATGGGAGACCTAATAGAACACGTAAGGAATCCTGAAAAAACAATTAGGAAGGCAAAAACGCTATTAAAAAAAGGCGGACTTTTAATTATCTCAACTCCAAACATAAACTCCTTTTTCCCAAAATACAGCTTTTGGATAAGCAAAATTTTTCAAATACCTTGGTCACACCCATCTCCCCCATATCACTTGTTTGAATTTTCAAACAAAAATTTCCCCCAATTCTTAGAGAAAGAAGGTTTCAAAATAGAAAAAATCACTTACTCAAATATTTCTCTTATGTATTCCATAGGTAATATGGGAATCTTTAATAAATTCAAGAACGAATTCAGAAAAGGGAGGAGTTTAAAAAAGGCATTTCTAAAAAATAATTTCACAAACAATCTCTTAATAATCTTTATCTCTTTCATCTTCCTCCCAAGTTATATAATCTCAAAATTTTTAAAAGTCAAAGATGAGATGAAAATAATAGTCACGAAAAAATGAATCTCCATCACCCGGTCATGAATAATGAAAAAATTTGTATTGTAGTAACCGCAAGAGCCCCCCTGATTCAAATAAAAAGTTTTATCAATTATCATTTAAACAAAGGTATAGACCTTATTTATTTATTTTTTGATGACCCAAAAGACAAAGCCATAAAAGAAATAAAGAATTATAAAAATGTAATTTATTTTAGAAACAATAAGAATTCTCCTTCTTCAATAGAAGATAGACAGAGAAAAAACGCTAATTTTGCCTTGAGCCTCGCCAGAAAGGAAGGTTTCAAGTGGATTTGTCATCTTGATATCGATGAACTTATTTGGACTAAGATAGAATTAAAGAAAATTCTTAGAAAAGTCCCGAACAGTATAGATTATATCCGATTAGCAACTCTTGAGGCGGTTCCAGAAAAGTTACATTACGAAGACCCTTTCAAAGGAATCACTTTATTTAAAAACAACTTTCATAAATTATCTAAAAGATTTTTTAGAGGTCACGCGTGTGGAAAATCTATCGTTAGAACAAACGCAGAGTTTGATTGTATCGGCGTTCATAGACCAACTCCAGGAAACAAAAAATTAAAATCCCGATATATTTTGTTTAACGCTCGACTCCTTCATTATTTTTGTTATAACTATGAGGATTGGAAAAGAAAATGGGTCTGGAGATTGGATGGAACCGGGAAAGCAAAAGAGATGCAACCGAGGGAAAACGAATATTTAGAAAGATTCAAAGAAGTATATAATTTGAATGACGAGGGAAAGTTGATAAATTTTTATAAAAAACAATTTTTTGTATCAGAAGCTAAAAAGAAAATATTTCTTAAATTAAAGATATTAATTAGACTAAAACTAAATAAAGAAATGTTCTTTTGCAGAGATTCTTTTGTCAAATAATTTAAATAGATTAGAAACAATTAATAGCATGAATCTTTTAAACACCCTCAGAAAGCACCCGCGACTTTATACTTTACTCAAAAAAATTTATGGTAAAACATTAGGTTTTCACTATTTAAAGAAAATTTATATAAAGAAAATTGGACTTTGGAACAGCAGGAAAAGAGTAAAGGTAGTAAGCTATAAAAGAGCAAATGAGTTAATTTCTGAAAAGATAAAATCGGGCGAACCCTTTATGGTTGCGAGGTATGGGAGCACGGAATTCAGAAATCTTTTCAATGATAACCTATATAACCTCTGCACATACTCGGGATTTTTTCCAAATGACAAAAAATTACTAAAGAAATTTCAGGGAGTATATTTTGAAAGTTCAAAGCAAATTGACTGTCTCTGCATTTGGAACTACCTAAATCATTTTCTTAAAAAAAAGAAATTGGTTTTGAAACTCCCAGATTTAAAATGCTTCTTTCCAGATTTTCTCGGACATGAAAATCCTTGGATAAAATCTCTTGAAGGAAAAAAAGTTCTTATAATCCACCCATTTAAAAAGACGATAGAATCCCAATACAAAAGAATGAATAAATTAAAGATTCTTCCAAAATTAAAGAAGTTGGAGGTAATTAAGGCAGTCCAGACAATCGCAGGAAATCCCGATAAAAGATTTAAAGATTGGTTTGAGGCATTAGATTATATGAAGAAAGAAATTGATAGAAAAGATTTTGACATTGCGTTAATCGGTTGCGGAGCTTACGGACTTCCCCTAGCCTCGCACGTAAAACAAAAAGGTAGGCAGGCAATTCATGTCGGCGGGGCGTTACAATTATTTTTCGGAATAAAAGGAAAAAGATGGGAAACTCTTTGCCCCGTTGAAATGAACGAGCACTGGATAAGACCATTGAAAGAAGACATCCCTGAATCTTTTCAAAAAATAGAAGGGGGTTGTTATTGGTAATGAATATTTACAGGGTTCAGGAGGGTGTAAACAAATTAATAAATAAAATTAATAGTAGAAGAATTTATTATTTAAGAAAAGGAGAGATAGGAATAAATTTAGGTAGCGATATAGAAACAATCCCTTCTTTCGTAGGAATCGATGGAAGTTTTCTTATTTTTATGATGAAAAGTTTTCTGCCGAAATTCGTTAAAAAAAGCTTCTATAAAAAAACTTGGGCGAATAAAAATTATTCCTTTGAAGATTATTTTAAAAAAGTCAAATCGATTAGGATAATTCATTTTGATCTGTCCTATGGAATACCTTTTAAAAAAGAATCTTTGCAGTTTATCTTTACCTCACATTTTTTGGAGCACCTTGCCGAAGAAACCGCCAGAATTTTATTAAAGGATTGTTTCAGAGTTCTAAAAAAAGGAGGTATTATGAGGATAATAGTCCCAGATTTTGATGAAGAAATAAAATTAATAGTAGATAAAATAAAGAAATACAAAAAGAATAATAGTACTGCCGAATTACAGGAATATTTGACTGTTCCAAAACACCATAGCGAATTTGGTTTTCATAAGAGAATTTATAATTTTAAGGAATTGAAATCAATTTTAGAAAAAAGCGGATTTAGAAAAATAGTTAGAAGAAAGTTACATCAGGGAAAATTACCTGAATTAAAAAAACTTGATTTAAAAAAAGGACTAATCATAGAGGCTGAGAAATAACTATTTAGGTAAATCCTTCCCCGGAACAATAAAACAAATCAAATAGTTCCCTTTATTTCCAGGAATAAAAGAAATCAGCCAGCCGAGAAAATTAAGTAATCTTATCAAAGATTCAAACTTTAAATTATATCTGTTGCTCATCCAACAGCTCTTAAAATAAACATTATATCCTGAATTAAGATAATAACTATTAAGCAATTTAATAATCTCTTTTTTTCTCCACCTATAAACAAAATTATCTCTGAACTTTAAATTTCCAATTTGATTTTTTTCATACTGGCTTGTCAGACCAAATTTATCAAAAATATTTCCAAATAAAGACTCTTGTGGTTCAATGAAAATGACTCCTTTCTTTGCAACCCTTAGCATCTCATATAAACCCAAAACGGGGCGAGCCACATGATGAATCGCCTCTTTGACAAAAACCAAATCAAAAGAACCTTCTTTAAAAGAAATTTTTTCAATATTTTGTCGGACATACAAGACTCTTTTATCTTTTCTAATAACTTCTTTTATCTTTTCATTTACAGAAGTTATCCCACTTAGAACAATCTTACTAAAAGGGTATTTCACTAGCTCTTCTGCTTCACGTTCATTTGCTCCCAAAGCCAAAACAGAACCAAAATCTTTTTTATTTTTCAATGTACTTTGATACAGCGACAGAGAATTTTCAAAAAAGAAAGTATGAAATGATTTATTTGATTTAACTTTCAAAACATCTGACAATTTAGCCCGTTTTGAAGTAATTTTATTCATAATAAAATATAAAAGGGAAAGTTTATAAGGGTTGGGTATGGGAAGCGATTATAGAACCAACAAAATATTAGGATTAATCCCAAAAGAGGTCCAAACTCTTTTAGATGTGGGCTCTTTAGGCAATATTTTCAACAAGAGGTTTAAAACCACAACTCTTGATGCTGTTGAAAAAGCAGATATACAACAAGATTTAAATAAAAATCAAAAACTTCCATTTAAAGATAATTCTTTTGATGTTGTGGTCATGAATCAAATATTAGAACATCTACCTGATTGCGAGGAGATAATAAATGAAGCCAAAAGGGTCTCAAGAAGATATATTTTTGTGGGTTTGCCAAATGAACTCATTTTAAGCAACAGGGTAAGAATCTTACTAGGTGGTTTTGGTACCCAGTATTTCACAGGTTATTCTAAATATGACCATAAACAATTTTTTGTAGTTAAAACTATTGGAGACTTCATAAAAAGATTTTTTAAAAAATATGAGAAAAAAGATTATGTTTTTGTAGGAACTTTTGGAAATTACCTGCCAAAATCCCTTAAAGATTTTTTAAGTAAGAAAATCCCGACCCTCTTTGCAGGAGAAGTTTATTATCTGATTAAAGTCAAATAACTTTAACGGGAAAGTTTATATATAAAGTTAGAGAACTTATTGAATGAAACGGAAAATTCTTTTCATTTCTCCACTGCCTCCCCCAAATTATGGTAGTGCGATGTCTAGTGAAATGTGCCTTAAAATTCTGAAAGAAAGCAAAGAATTTGAAGTTAAAAGTATCAAAATTAATTTTGCAGAGAATATGAAAGATGTAGGAAAAATTAATCTTTCTAAAATAAAAGAATCTTTTTCAAAAAGAAAAGAAATCAAGAACACATTAAAATCCTTCAATCCAGACCTAGTCTACATAATGCCCGCAACATCAAAGATAGGGCTTTACAAAGATTTTTTATTAATCTCTCAGGTAAAAAGTAATAAACTTCTTTATCATATCAGAACCCATATAAGTAAGAAAGACAAAAATAATTTTTTCAAGAAGAGAATCTATAACTCATTGTTTAACAAAGGAAAAGTTATCTTACTGGATAAATCTTTTGAAAAAGACATTGAAGATTTTGTAAATAAAAAAGACATTTATGTGTTGCCAAATGCGATAAAAAACGAAATCTCTGACAAAGAATTAAATGAAGTTATAAAAAAAAGGTCTAAAAATAATAAATTTAATATTTTATTTTTGTCAAATATGCACGAAGAAAAAGGGTGGTTTATTCTGTTGAAAACATGTAAATTGCTAAAAGATGCAGAGATTCCTTTTAACTGCTGGTTTATCGGAGAATGGCCGACAAAAAGAGAAAAGGACAAATTCTTTAACTTCGTATCAAAAGAAAATCTAAAAGAAGAGGTGGTCTATCTGGGGAAGAAAACTGGAAGAGAAAAAAATGAATTCCTTAAAGAGACTAATGTTTTTATCTTTCCAACTTATTATCCTCTAGAAGCTCATCCGCGAGTCGTTCTTGAAGCAATGATGTTTGGACTTCCAGTAATCGCAAATAATCACGCTTCAATTAGTAATACCATTCAGAATGGAAGAACAGGATATTTACTTGAAAAAAATTCCCCTGAAGAAATATTCAAATATGTTAAATTTTTAATAAATAATAAAACCAAAAGACTTGATATGGGGCTTAAAGGACGAGAAAGGTTCCTTAAGGAATTTGAAGTTAATTCTTACAAAAATAAATTCATAAAAATAATAAAAGAGGCACTTAAAGATTAATTCTCTTTTCCCAGAATTTTAACCAGTGATAAAGCATAATAAATCTAATTTTATAATTCATCGAAACCATATCATTTTTATCAATTATGCCGTCGTAAAATTTTTTCCAATTTAAATCAATAATCTTTCTTGAATATAACTCTTCTAAGTACTTTTTTGTTTCTTTTTTGTTTCTTTTTTCATTAAGCCAATCAGCCAGAGGAGGAGTAAAACCTTTCTTTTTTCTTTCAACAATTTCTCTGGGAAGTTTGTCTTTTAATATCTCTTTCATAAGTATTTTTGTTTTTCCCTTGGAAACTTTCCATTTAGTGGGGATTTTGAAAGAATACTCCATAAGTCGATAATCTAAGAAAGGAGACCTCACTTCCAAAGAGTTTGCCATAGAAGCCCTATCAACTTTATTAAGATAATTGTCAGGAAGAGTGTAAAAGTAGATGTCCATTAACCTAAAAGCCTCCACTAAATTTCCTCTAGAATTTTTTAAACAATAAGAAAATTTCTCCTTTATCAATTTTTTATAAATTTGTGGTTTGTAAATTTCTTCTCTTGCTTCGGAAAATATTTCTTCAGGAGGTAAAAAACTCAACCTTATACCCTCTTTAATTTTTTTTAATAAAAGAATTTTTGAAAAAACAAACAATATCCTCCTAAAAATAAATGGAATTTTTCTTAAAGATTCTATCTGTGAAGCCCTTATATAACGGGGATATCCGCCAAAAATTTCGTCGCCCCCATCACCGCTCAAACAAACAGATACATCTTCTTTAGCAAATCCTGAAAGAAAATATGTTGGGAACATAGAAATATCCGAAAAAGGCTCGTCATAGTAATAAAAAATATCCCTTAAAATTTCATCAAAATCTTCTTTCTTGAAAAATTTATGGTGGTGTTTCGTGCCGAAAGTCTTACTTACAATTTTAGCATATTTACTCTCATCAAATTTGCCCTCAAACCCTATGGAAAAAGTGTTAAGATTCTCCAAATTTATAAAATCTTTCATTAAGTAAGTTATTGCAGAGCTATCCAATCCTCCGCTTAAGAATACTCCTAAAGGGACATCAGAAATTAGTCTCTGTTTAACAGACCCCCTCATTAACTCTAAACCTTCTTTAAGAAGGGCTTTTTTGTCGTGAGAAGGGGCGTATTTTGGAAGAGTATAATAATATTCTTTTCTCATCTTCCTATCAACCAAATTATAAAAAATACTCTGTCTTGCTTCAACTTTAAACAAATTCTTATAGATTGAATATGGGCTTGGAATGAAACCTAATGAAAGATACAAATCTACAGCACCCTTATTAATTTCTAAATTTAGTTTATGTTCCAAAATTCCTTTTATCTCAGAACTAAAAATAAACTTTCCTTTGTCAAAATAATAATACAAGGGCTTCTTTCCAAATCGGTCCCTGCTTAAA
>Ga0265297_10002065_pt1 | contig 42956 bp, 35 predicted proteins | sample Munlanlwell13791_FD_192502 | JGI IMG/M metagenome (GOLD analysis project Ga0265297, IMG submission 192502) | Leachate microbial communities from a municipal landfill in Southern Ontario, Canada - Leachate well 137-91 | ecosystem: Engineered > Solid waste > Landfill > Unclassified | place... | reverse complement strand
CGCAACATTTTGAATTGTCAAAAAGCGTATCCGATTTTGATACAACCATCCTGATGATCGATCCTTTCCCCAGTTATGACGAAAAACCAGATGCCAATTATTTTGATCTTCAGGCAATTAAATTCACCCTTCCCCAACTATTTGGAGCCATGCGCCAGCAGTTGATGGTCAAAACGGATCTGTTGGAAAAAGCTTACTCCGACAGCGATTACACCAGGTTTATGGTAGCCCCGATTCGGACGAAGAAGGGGAAGACTCAAAAATATGGCATCGCCTGTGGCTCTTTGGGCGGCTTTGGCGGATTTTTCAGCAAGCAGTTTAGGATACATGACTTCCTTCTTGGCCGTCGAAATTGTCAGCGCTTTATTCAGCAATATTTTTGTGTGCCCGTCTCCGCAAATCATCCGATAATCCAATTTGGGTACAAAAATCTTCCGCCCGAATCAATTACCATGATTCAGGGAAACAACGGAACCGCATTCCCGATCATTCCGGATATTCGAGTTACAGAAGATCAAAAATCGTTCAAAGCACCTCCAGAAGAAGAGGAATTTCCCTTCCCATCAATCCGGCTTGAATACCTGCTGAATCTCGAAAAGAAATTCCAAACAAGATTTGGAGTGGTCCTTGACTACATTAAAAAAGGTGATAATCCGGAACAAGTTGCCCAAGAGGTCAATCCGGTTGTTCAAAAGATCAGAAAAAAATCGTGGTTTGCCTCTGTGTTGACAATCCCCATCGCCAACCTTGCCACCAAAGGATTTCTGGGAATTGGCAAATATGCAGGAAAGAAAATCGCCGCTGAAAAATTTATTGATGCAGTGATTACCGACATGGATGAAAAAGGATTGCTTGAAAAATGAGACCATGCCATTTATAAAAGTATATATTCACTTTGTTTGGAGTACCAAGAACAGGATATCATTTCTCGACTCAAAAGAATTGAGACATAAATTTTTTGTACACATTCGTGATAATGCGAAAGGAAAAGGTATTTATATAGATCATATCAATGGTTTTGTCGATCATGTTCATTGTTTAATATCCCTGGGTACCGACCAGACTATTCAGAAGATCATGCAATTAATTAAAGGAGAATCGTCCTTTTGGATAAATCATCAACAAGTTTTGATTGATAAATTTGAATGGCAGGAAGAATATTTTGCGGTTTCGGTTTCTGAATCTCAATTGAACAAAGTCAGAAATTATATTCTTAATCAAGAGACACATCATCAAAAGAAGACATTTCAAGATGAATATGATGAGTTAATTGTGAGACATGGATTTCAAAGATATGAAGATAAATAATTTGGCTAAAGCCATTCACAATCAATCATTTATTGTCCACTAGCTGAAGCTAGTGGCAAGTCATAACTCAATTTTCAAGTTTTTCACTCTTTATTATATTTGTCTAATTAGAAATGGGTTAAATCGCATAAGATTTATGTGATGCTCATCAATTGCCACTAGCTTCAGCTAGTGGTGGACAAGAAATGCAGATTAGTTCCGGCTTTAGCCAAATTTAAACTCCTCAATTTTATATTTTTGCTTACATTCGTGCGCCATTTTTATTAACGAGTAAAATCTCGAACTACTATTTTATTTATTATCTTGATTATGAGACTATTTAAATCATCAATTTCCAGATTGCTGGGATTCACTTTATTAATTGTATTATTTAATCTGAATTGTTTTGCCCAGGAACAATACAAGGAAAACAAGAAGATTACCGCCATTGAAGAATACAAAGGAGGTATATTTTATCCGGTTCAGCATTATGATCAGGTTGATACAAAAAAGGGTCCAAAAAACATCATCCTTTTCATTGGAGACGGAATGGGGTTGGCACATATTTATGCTTCGATGACCGCCAATGGAGGTTCCCTTTTCCTTCAAAATTTCGTTCATTGCGGATTTTCCAAAACATATTCATCATCCGATTACATTACTGATTCGGGTGCGGGAGGAACTGCCCTCGCCTGTGGTGTAAAGACTTACAACGGGGCAATAGGCGTCGGTCCCGACAAGAATCCGGTAAAAAATATCCGGGAGATGGCAGAAAAAAAAGGTTTAAAAACCGGACTCGTAAGCACCTCCGCGATTAACCATGCAACGCCTGCCTCTTTTATGGCGCACCAGGCTTCACGCAGCAACTATGATGAAATTGCCGCTGAATTTCTAAAATCCAATATTGACGTTTTTATAGGTGGTGGCGTCAGGTTCTTTGAAAATCGCAAAGATGGACGTAATTTATCGAAAGAACTCAGAGACAAAGGCTATCAGGTTCTTTACAAGATGGAAGATATCAAAAAAGTAAATTCGGGGAAACTGGCCGGACTAACTGCAGAGGAACACAATGCACCGATGCCTGAGCGGGGTGAGATGCTGGTTCCTGCTACCGAAACAGCCATCAGTCTGCTTTCACAGGGCAAAAAGGGTTTTTTCCTGATGGTCGAAGGTTCTGAAATAGACTTTTTGACCCACAACAATCAGGCGCCGGGGGTAATCCGTGAGACTTTAGACATGGACCGGGCCGTTGGAGCTGCTCTGGCCTTTGCTGCAAAAAACAAAGAGACACTTATCATCGTGACTGCCGACCACGAAACCGGCGGGATGACCATCAATGAAGGAAATAACAAGACCGGGGATATTACCGCCAAATTCACCAGTCCGGAACATACCGGTGTATGCGTTCCCGTGTTTGCCTTTGGTCCGGGCGCCGATCAGTTTGGGGGATTCATGGAAAACACTGAAATAGCAAAGAAGATGATGAAATTGCTGAAGGTGAATTAAATTGATTTTCTCAGATAGGGAAAGAGTCAATTTTATATCAGCTGGCTCTTTCTTTTCATTAGAATCAAGGTTCGATAGTTATTGTCTTTCCAAGGATTTTAACTACATCCCCTGGCCGAAGTTTGGCGCGCTTCCTCGACTCGGGATTCCCGTTTAGCATCGCCTCTCCGTCCTCAACCATCATTTTCGCCTGTCCACCAGATCCGGCGATCCGCAGAAGTTTGAGAAGTTTGATCAACTCAATGTATTCGGCGCCATTCAGATTGTATATCATTTAAAAAAGTTTGAAATGTTTGCCATTCGACTTCGCTCAGGGACCGGCTCATTTTCCGTCATTCCGTCTCTCCGTTTCCTCAGTCATTTCCGTCTTTCAGTGCCTCCGTCATCCCAGTCATCCCGGTCTTTTCGTCTAAGTCTCCAAGTCCCCCAGTCTTCTTTCAGTCGTCCCAGTCGTCCACCTCGCCCAGTCGCCCTCTCCTTCACTTACCAGGAAGCCCATGAACCTCCTGCTGCACCTTCCCCGGTAGTGAGGCCAGCACCAGGTCGTAGGAGTGTCTTATCAAATCGGCAATCAATTGGTCTTGAAGATCACCCTCCAGCATCAGTGTATTCCAATGTTTTTTATTCATGTGGTAACCCGGTGTGATATCGTGATATCTTTCCCGAAGTTCGATGGCTCTTTCGGGATCGCATTTCAGATTAATGGAAGGAATATTGTCCAGATTGATCAGGGCAAAAATCTTGCCCCCCACCTTGATAACGAGGGTCGTTTCATCAAAAGGGAACCCTTCCGTGACCCCTTTTTTCGCAATGCAAATTTGCCTGGCCTCTTCAACGTTCATGCTGCAAAGATTTATTCTTTTGTGAAATTAATGAAAAAGTGCCTTAATTAACCGGAGGAATAAAAGCCCCCTCAAAATGCTCCACCGTATGGGTACCATCCTTTTTTAGCAGGATGGAGACCACGTCGAATCTTGTTTCGAGATCCACTTTGTTTACCTTCAGCCATGCTTCGGCCACTTCTACGATGTTTCTTATTTTGGAGGATGTCACGGCCTCCCAAGGCTCTTCGGCATAATTTTCGGCCCTGGTCTTTACCTCTACCACCACAATTTCATTTCCTTGTTTGGCCACAATATCTATCTCCTTGTGGCCATGGTGCCAATTGAGGTCAAGGATCGAGAATCCTTTGTCAATCAGATAAAATCTGGCGATCTCCTCCCCCTTCCTGCCCATATCATCTTTCAGGGTATTCTCATCTGACTCTTGCTTCATCTCTTTTTCGGTTAAAATGATTGATTGATCAGAACACCCTCCTCCGTTACCTCTATCGAAATCTCACTGCCCATTACCAACGGGAAATTGGGCAACTCGTGTCCGCAAGGAAAACCGAATACTACCGGGAAATCGTATCCCGAAACCGCATCCTGAATAATCTCATACGCCGACTTGCCAAAAGGCGTATTACTGGATTTTGTATCCGTGAAATATCCAACAATCAAGCCGGCCAACCTCGACAAGCATTCGCCAAATTTCAGGTTCATCATCATCCGGTCGATGTGGTAATCGTATTCTCCGATATCTTCAATAAAAAGAACCCTTCCAACGTATGAGAGATCTATTTCCGTTCCCCTTAAGCTCATTAGCAACGATAAATTTCCACCAATCAGAATTCCTTTGGCGATACCTGCCCTGTTTAGCCTGTCACCAGGAATCCGGTAGGAAAGCGACTTTCCACGAAGCAGATTGAGAAGCATATTGAGACTTTCAGTTCTAACACCTCCGTCGAAAAAGAATGAGGGCATTACTCCGTGAATGGAGGCGACTTCATGGCAGGTGAGGAAAGAATGAAATACGGTGATGTCGCTGAATCCTATCAGCCATTTGGGGTGCTTAAAAAATCCGGACCAGTCAAGCAACATTAGGGTCCGGATGGATCCATAACCGCCTCTGGCAAAAAGGATAGCTTTCACATTTGGGTCGTCCAGGGCCTGTTGCATATCGGAAGCCCTTTCCCTGACCATACCTGAAAACATGTGAAACCGGCCAAAAGCATTTGGAGTGATCTGCACCCGGTAATCTTCCTCTTCCAATAATTGCACAGCCTTCTCAACTGGTTCCCTGCGGACCTTCCCGGCTACCGAGACCAAAATTATTTTGTCGCCTTTTTTTAGAAATGGGGGTTGGATCATGGCTTGCTTTTTAATAACGCCTCAATGGTTCGCGGGAAATGTTCCATTTCCAGCTCATGAATCTTCTTAGCCAGTGATTCCGGGGTATCCTGTGGATCAACAACGCATTTGGCCTGAAACAGAACTTTACCGTGATCATACACCTCATCAACCAGATGAATCGTAATACCCGACTCTATCTCTTTGTTGGTAATTACGGCCTGATGAATATGAGCGCCATACATGCCTTTGCCACCATACGAAGGAAGTAAGGCCGGGTGAATATTGACAACCAAAAATTCCCGGACGAATTTTTGCGGTAAAAGGAGCAGGAATCCTGCGAGAACGATCAGATCAATCTCTCTTTTTTTAAATTCATTAAACAATCTATCGGTTGAAATGAACTCATCCCTGGAAAAGTAATGGGCTTCTATGTTCAGTCGTTCAGCTCTTTCCAGTACAAATGCCTCCTGCTTATTGCTCCAGACTGAATCGACCAGGATATTTGGATGATGTTGAAAAAAACGGATAATATTCTCCGCATTTGAACCCGATCCAGATGCAAGTATGACTATTTTTTTCATATTCAAACAGTTACAATACATTATTTTTTGAATTTTCGACCCTATTATTCTACACAGTTTGGAATGAGGTTATTTTGATATAAAAACCGATACATTCTTTAACAAATATTTGGAAGATAATTTTGTTTCTTCGTTTCTTTGCAATCGCTGAAAAATTCAGTGTGTAAAATTAAAAATAGTAACCACGTAAAATTAAAAAATTATGTCTGACATTACGGCTAAGGTAAAAGCAATCATTGTTGATAAACTTGGTGTTGACGAGAGCGAAGTAACTACTGAAGCGTCCTTCACAAACGATTTAGGCGCAGATTCTTTGGACACTGTGGAGTTAATCATGGAATTCGAAAAAGAGTTTGGTATTGCTATCCCTGATGATCAAGCAGAAAAAATCGGCACCGTTGGTGACGCTATCACTTACATCACTGAAAACGCGAAGTAACAAATTAGTAAGGTCTTAAAAATCAATATGGAATTAAAACGAGTTGTTGTTACCGGACTTGGCACAATCAACCCGCTTGGCAAAAATGTTGAAGAGTATTGGGAAGGCCTAAGGAATGGGGTCAGCGGTGCAGGCCCCATTACTCGTTTTGATGCCTCCAAGTTCAAAACGACTTTTGCCTGCGAGATTAAAAATTTCAATCCGAACGATTACCTGAACCGGAAAGAGGTACAGAAGCATGATATGTATGCACAATATGCATATATCGCTGCAGCTCAGGCCATTGAAAATTCAGGTCTGGATCTCTCCAAAATCGACAAAGATGAAGTTGGTGTTATTTGGGGAGCCGGGATCGGCGGTTTGGACACCTTTTTCCAATCTGTTACCGAGTTTAACAGCAATCCGGACAATCCAAGATTCTCACCTTTCTTTATCCCTAAAATGATTGCCAACATGGCCAGTGGGAACATCGCCATGCAGTATGGTTTCAGGGGACCTACCATTACAACTGTAACGGCATGTGCATCTGCCACGCACGCAATGATTGATGCTGCCACTTACATTCGTTTAGGTAAAGCAAATATTTTTATTGCCGGAGGATCAGAAGCAGCTATTACGCAGGCTGGTGTAGGTGGTTTTAATGCAATGCATGCCCTCTCTACACGCAACAATGATCCTAAAACTGCCTCCCGTCCATTTGACAAAGACAGGGATGGATTTGTCATGGGTGAAGGGGCAGGCGCATTGATCCTCGAAGAGTATGAACACGCCATTGCACGGGGCGCAACCATTTGGGCTGAACTTATTGGCTGTGGAATGTCTACTGATGCTTACCACATGACGGCACCTGACCCAGAAGGCGGCGGCGCTTCATTGGTTATGAACAGGGCCTTGAAAGATGCTGGACTTAAGCCAGAAGACATTGATTATATTAATGTTCATGGGACATCTACAGGCCTCGGCGACATTGCCGAACCCAAAGCGATCAAAAAAGTCTTCGGAGACCACATCTACAAAGTCAGCATCAGTGCGACCAAGTCGATGACCGGCCACTTGCTTGGCGCAGCAGGGGCAGTAGAAGCCATAGCATGTATTCTTGCAATGAAATACAGTATCATTCCGCCGACCATTAACCAATTTGAACTTGATCCGGAAATTGATCCTAATGTCGATTTTACTTTCAATAAAGCAAAACCACGAAATATCAACTACGCTTTGAGCAATACCTTTGGTTTTGGCGGTCACAACGGTACTGTGATCTTCAAAAAATTAGGTTAAAAGGTGATCAGAAATCTGATATATAAGATAAAACTCTTTTCTTCCCCAAGAAAAGAGTTTTATTCGTATATCCGGGACCTGACAGGCTACAGTCCAATAAAATTCAAACTGTACGACATCGCTTTTATCCACAAATCGGCTTCCTATGTCGATAAAATGGGAAATGTCGTCAACAACGAACGGCTCGAATACCTCGGTGATGCCATCCTCGGCACCATTGTAGCCGAATATCTTTACAATCGCTTCCCCTTTAAAGACGAAGGTTTTCTTACTCAATTGAGGTCCCGGGTAGTCAACAGAAGTTTTCTGACCCAACTTACCTTCAAAATGAAGCTGAACCGTTACGTGATCTCAAATGCCAATTCGGTCAGCGAATCGAGCCATTTGTACGGTGATCTGCTGGAAGCCTTTATTGGAGCGATCTACCTCGATTGTGGCTATACTGTAACCAAGAAATTTGTTATCAAAAAGATCTTTAACCAGCACGTAGATATACAGGAGATGGAGAGGACCGACAATAATTTCAAGAGTCAGCTCATCGAATGGGGACAGAAAATGAAACAGGAGGTCGAATTCAAAACAGTCAACAATCCGGATACGGGATCTGAAAAAATGCCCTTCCTGACAGAGGCCTGCATTGATGGGAAAGTGATGGGAAAAGGAGAAGGATTTTCCAAAAAAGAGGCCCAGCAAAATGCCGCACAACAGGCACTTGAGAACTTGAGTACACTGGAAATAGAGGAAAGGTATTAGCTGTAAACTATTGACTATCATCTTATTGTGATTGGCACAATAATTCCTGCCCCGCAATCAACTAAAAATCTGATTATGTTAATATTCAAACTACTGAAGCTAACTGCTAAAAGCTAATAACTAATTGTTTACAGCCCCACGCTGTTAAATATTGTTAAGGATACTCCGCTCAACAGATTATTAACTCTATATTTGTTTTATGAGTAAAAAGATGATCAATATCCTTGCTATCATCATGGCCGTTGCAGTAGTTGCCATGATATCTGTACAGCTGATCACCATCAACAAAACGGCTAAACTCGTGGAGAAGGACAACAATCTTGTTGTCACCAGGGCTTTGAAGGATGCCGTTGACATGTGTGACATGTGGGAAGTTACTCATTTTTATGAATTGGATGCCCAATACTTTATACCGGACCCAAAACCTTCCAAAGGACTTGGCCTCTTTCCAAACTCTGATGCCTCAGAATCTTTTAATAAACTTGGCCGTTCATCAAAGCTCGCTATTTCATACGACCAACGCACAATCAGTACTTCCAATGGGGTCATTACATTCGGGAAAACTCAGACGATCATCATTCCTAGCATGCAAAGCTCCTACGACAGGCTTAGCGAAAAACAATCACAAGATCTCCGTTTTCAGAGTTACATGCTCGAAAGATCAGAGATGAAGGTCCAGGATAGAATAATTGGGGATGTAAGACATGAATTGGACCTTCAGTTGCAGGAGGCGGGGATTTTCCTTCCTTTCAAATATTGTGTAAAGTCAAGCATTAATGGTAAAATGGAGATCGTCATGGGGGATATGGATTACCATCCTGCCAAAGGCACCAGGGAGTATAAAACTGCACTATTTTACGACCCCAGTTCTCCAAAACCAAATTTCCTATTTGTCTATTTCCCCGATCAGCATTCAGAACAGATCAAAGCAATGACAAATTTTGTTCTTCCCTCCCTGATACTGACCCTTATCATCATTGGAATTTTTGTCTTCACGCTCCAGATTATCTTACGTCAGAAAAAGCTGTCCCAGATCAAGAACGACTTCATCAACAACATGACCCACGAACTGAAGACACCCATCTCTACAATTTCTCTTGCATCCCAGATGCTGAAGGATAATTCGCTTGTACACTCTGCTTCTTCCATCGATCATATTTCGGGGGTCATCCTTGATGAAAGCAAGAGATTGAGCACCCAGGTCGAAAAAGTACTGCAAATGGCCGTCTTCAACGAAGGAAAACTGAAATTAAAATTTACAGCCATCGATCTGAACCAGATTGTTTCACAAGCTGCCTCCAACTTTGGAATAAGATTGACAAACTCCGGGGGTTCACTTGATACATCTATCCAGGCTTATGATCCGGTAATCAACGGGGACGAAGTACACATCACCAATGTCATTTTCAATCTGCTCGACAACGCTGAAAAATACAGCAAAGAATCACCCAAAATAGAAATATTGACGGAGAACAAAAGCGGCTGGGTAATTGTTCAGATTAGGGATTACGGGATCGGCATCTCGAAAGAGAATCTCACCCAGATTTTTGAACGTTTTTACCGCATACCTACCGGGAACGTGCACAACGTGAAAGGTTTCGGACTTGGACTTTCCTACGTAAAACGGATCGTAGAAGAGCACCATGGAAAAATTAAAGTAGAAAGTACAGTTGGGAAAGGGACCAAATTCAGAATCTTTTTCCCGGTTATTAAATAGTAAATTATTATGGAAAAGAAGATGAGAGTTATCTTAAGTGAAGATGATGAAAACCTGGGTTCGTTGCTTAGGGAATACCTGATTGCCAAAGGCTACGACACTGATCTATATCCCGACGGGGAGGCTGCATTCAAAGGCTTTCAGAAAAATCAGTACGACCTTTGCATTTTCGATGTGATGATGCCTAAGAAGGATGGATTCACCCTGGCCAAAGAGATCCGGATGATCAACAGTGAAATTCCTATCATCTTTCTTACTGCCAAAAACATGAAGGAGGATGTGATAGAAGGATTCCGTCTGGGCGGCGACGACTATATGACCAAGCCATTTAGCATGGAAGAGCTCATTTTCCGTATCGAAGCTATTCTGAGAAGGACCTTGGGCGAAGGAGACAATACCCAGGTTGTTTTCAAATTAGGCCGGTTTACTTTCGATGCCCGGAAACAAACCCTTTCGGATGCCGTAGACAGCACCAAGCTTACCACCAAAGAGTCTGAGCTGCTCCGTCTTCTTTGCGTCAACGCCAATAAAGTCCTTGAGCGCAATTATGCCCTCAAAACTATCTGGGTCGACGACAACTATTTCAATGCCAGAAGCATGGACGTGTATATTACCAAGCTGAGAAAACACCTGAAAGATGAGGCCGGAATTGAAATCATCAACATTCACGGCAAAGGGTATAAGCTGATAATCTAAATAGTTATGAGATATGAGTTATGAGATATGAGTTATGAGATATGAGTTATAAGTTCTACCAAAACTCATAACTTATAACTCATAACTGTCTAATCCAGCTTCAGCACAGCAAGGAAAGCCTTCTGCGGTACTTCCACGTTTCCAATCTGCTTCATCCGCTTCTTACCTTTCTTCTGTTTGTCAAGCAGTTTACGTTTTCGCGTGATATCGCCGCCATAACATTTGGCGGTAACATCCTTACGAACCGCCTTCACCGTCTCCCTTGAGATGATCTTTGCTCCAATGGCTCCCTGAATCGCAACATCATATTGCTGACGCGGGATCAACTCCTTCAGTTTTTCACAGATTCTACGACCGAAATTATAGGCATTATCAACGTGCAACAACGTCGAAAGTGCGTCAACCGGTTCACTATTTAACAAGATGTCCAGCTTCACAAGTTTGGCGGGGCGATAGCCAGTTATATGGTAATCAAATGAGGCATAACCCTTTGAGATACTCTTCAGTTTATCATAGAAGTCAATCACAATCTCCCCCAGCGGCATGTCGAAGGTAAGTTCGGCCCTGTCGGCAGTGAGGTAATCCTGCTTTGTCATCATCCCACGTTTATCAAGGCATAAAGTCATTATAGAGCCGATGTATTCAGAGCGGGTAATGATTTGCGCTTGTATGAAAGGCTCTTCGATCTGCTCGATCAATGTAGCTTCAGGCAATCCGGCAGGATTGTAAACCTCGAAAACTTCACCTGCCCGGGTGGTAACCATGTAGGAGACGTTAGGCACCGTGGTGATCACATTCATGTCGAACTCCCGGTCGAGCCGCTCCTGCACAATCTCCATGTGAAGCAATCCAAGGAAGCCACACCTGAAACCAAAGCCCAACGCCATGGATGATTCCGGTACATATGTAAGTGAAGCATCGTTTAATTGCAATTTTTCCATTGCATTGCGCAGATCTTCATAATCCTCACTATCAATAGGATATACTCCGGCAAAAACCATTGGTTTCACATCTTCAAAACCGGAAATAGCTATCGCTGGATTTTTCACCTGCGTGATGGTATCCCCTACCTTGATTTCGCGGGCAGTCTTGATGCCGCATATGATGTAGCCAACATCACCAGCGCTTAATTCATCACGGATTTCCAGGCCCATTTTCAGCACACCGACCTCATCAACATTGTATTGCTTATCGGCAGCTACAAACTTGACGAGATCACCTTTACGAACAGTGCCATTGGCAACTTTAAAATAGGCAATCACACCCCGGAATTGATTGAAGACAGAGTCAAAAATCAACGCCTGGAGTGGGGCGTCCGGATCTCCTTCCGGAGCGGGTATATCTGTAAGAATACGTTCGAGTATCTCCGCAACTCCCTCACCCGTTTTACCGGATGCCCGGATAATGGTTGATCTTTTGCAGCCAATCAGTTCGATGATCTGGTCCTCGACCACCTCCGGCATAGCGTTGGGCAAATCCATTTTGTTCATGATTGGAATGATCTCCAAATCGTGCTCGATGGCCAGATAGAGGTTCGAAATGGTCTGGGCCTGGATGCCCTGTGTCGCATCGATGATCAGCAAGGCGCCTTCACAGGCAGCGATTGAACGCGATACTTCGTACGAAAAATCGACATGCCCGGGGGTATCGATCAGGTTTAAAAGGTATTTCTCGTCGTTGTGAATATACTCCATCTGAATCGCATGGCTCTTGATGGTTATTCCACGCTCCTTTTCCAAATCCATGTCATCCAGCACCTGCGCCTCCATGTCGCGTCCGCTGATCGTGGAGGTCATTTCCAACAGGCGATCGGCCAACGTGCTTTTCCCATGGTCAATGTGGGCAATGATGCAAAAATTTCGGATGTTATTACTGTCTGACATACCTTATATACTTGATAATCTGTATTTCAACTCATTATTTGTGGCTGCAAAGATAAGCAAAAATTTCATTTTTAAATTTTTACCTTTACAATACATTGACAACAATGTGGTGGTACAATGGGAAAATCCTCATACATTATTCTTTTGTAACAATTAATTAAGATCGTTGATGCAATAGGATGACAACTGTTAACCTTGGCGCCAATTCATGCGTATACTCCAGACATTTCAATAGTTCCTGAAAAATTGAAAATTTTATGAAAACAAAAACCTGCCTCTACCCACTCCTACTAATATTCCTGTTTATTTCTCCTGGAACCAAAGCCCAGGAAAGTTCAAACCCACTCGTTGCCCTTTCCAGGACACTTGTCCAAAATGGATTCGAAAGTGTCGGCATTCACCAGGAAAAGAATGATGTTTACCTCTTCTATGAGAACCGATACTTTCGCTGGGAAATTGACGGACTGTCGCAAATATTCAAATTAGCCTCTTCCGCATTGAGTGACTCGACCATTTTGCATGTGGTTCCCATGCACTATGAGGTGCCGGTCGCACTGATAACAACTGGGGTTTTGGATTACAAAAAGAGGATGAACCTAGCTGTTGGCGAATACCCCCGGAATAACATAGTTAGTACTGAATTGAACAGTGATAATCTGAGCTCGATACGGAAAAACCTTAAATTTCAAAACAGGGCGTTTGGAAAAATTGACCTCTTTTTTCTACCGGGCTATGGCCTGACACTGGGGAATGAGGATAAGCCAGTAAAATTGAAGTTCAGCATCTCTCCCATCCTACAAACCTCACTTTGGAAAGGATCATTGTTATCTTTCCAGATTACGATACCACTATACAATGAATTGTCTCAAAAAGACGAATCTAAAGTAAGATTGGAATCGGCCATGCTCAACCAACTGTTTCGATTGCCCAATGATGTGTTTATTTATGGATCGGCAGGGATTTTCGCTTTCCCCAACAGAATAAGTTCAGACATCATCTACCAGAGGTATGGAGTATCGGCCGATGTGCGTAAATATTTTAATAACGGGAGAATTTGTACCGGCTTTTCCGCTGGTTACACAGGCTTGATGTATATCGGAGATGGTTATTTCAATTACGTTCCAAATGACACCAAACTTAATTATACATTTTTTGCCGAATACCGAGAGCCAAAATATGATTTTACTACCCGTATAACAGCCGGGAAATTTTTGTACGATGATAAAGCAGTCCGGGTAGATATTTCCAGGCAGTTCCATGAATTGGCCATTGGATTATTTGTGATAAAATCTACCCTTCATTCCGATGGTGAAACCGGAACCGTCGGCGGTTTCAATCTCCTTATTCCTATTGCTCCCCGGAAAGGGTTCAAACCCTCTAAATTCAGGGTTAACCTTTCCAGATATTTCAATTGGGAATTTAGGGAGCGGACAGTCGATCCGCTGGCAACCACCTATCGGACCAACCGCGATTGGAACGAAACCTTCAAAAACCTCAATCCTGATTTTATCTACAAGCAGTTGCAGACTCCCTGATGGGTAGTATAGAAATTGCTGAACATTTTTGCTCTTCAAAAAAAGCCCTCATAATCCAAAGAAGGATGGATTATGGGGGTTTCTCTAATATTGAAATATGGTAAATTTTATCAAAACATGCTATTCTTTATATGTTAATCAGTGCTAGTTGCCTCCCTGATTGTGGCAAGGAATAAAGGTTTGATTTACTGCTACAGGGTAGACTGGCACTTGGACATTATAAGTTGCAATATAACCTGGAACTGAAGATTTCAATATCCAATTCTCTATCCTGAAAACAGCGTCTGCTTTGACATAATATCCCGTAGGGGATTCGATCAAACCTATATATGCTTGGCTTCTGTATTTCAAACTACGGGTCTTTCTACCACCTGAAAGCAGGTATGCTATCTTTGAACTTCTTAAATAAGTTCTGGATGATATGATCCATCCGGCAACGACGCCACCACAATTTGAAGTTTTACTTATTGTCTCAAACGTATGAAATGGGGAAGCCCTACTCATCTTAACATGCTTATTCAATCGTCTCCACCTGGAGAAGTGGGATATCTTATAATAGACAGTATTTCTGTCTGCAGAAAAGTGATCAGGGCTAACCTCTTCAACTGTACCGTCACTCCTGACATAGTTTAATGTAAGGCCGGATTGACTGGCTATTTTTTCGTCCAACGACATATCATCCGGATAGTCATCCCCGATGTACATATCAATCATCATCGGAATACTTGAAACCAGACCCGAAGGTTGCAGGTCTAACTCTTGTAACGGGACCGAATTGTTGACCAACTCCGGACTTCCGGTCAGTTCTGACACCTGCTCCCCTCCGACAGTTGTTATTGGGGCAGTACTAGCTTCAGTAGGGATATTGGTGGCTGTAATGCTGACAGTGGCAGGCTTGGTGCCGTCGGCCAGCGTAAAAACTGTTCCAGGAGTTATTGTAGCATTGGCAACCGGGGCGCTGGTGGGTAACTCCGAATTTTCTTTCACAGCAATAACTGCACCGGCGGTACCCGTGACAGCCACAGGAGTTGCCAGTTTAACCAACAAAAAGTTCACATCAAACACAACACTTGCTTTTGAATCTGTTGGGATGGTAAAGGTAACAACCTGAGGCGCAGAAGTATTGTAGCCGACTTTTGAAACAACAATGGTGTAGTCGCCTGAAACAGGGTCTTTAACAACTATGGTATTTCCCGTTGCGACCTGGTTGATCGTGCCACCTGGAGAGGTAATCGCAACACTGAACTGTCCGATGGAATCCCTTGCAAATGAATTCAATGCACTGATAACCAACTTACGTTCAACGGTTATGCTTGCATTCGGGTCAGGCGGTCCTTCGCTTTTCCGGCAACTGTACACCACAATTCCTGCAATTGCCACCAGCAATAAGGCTAGGCTCAATTTTAGATTAGATTTTCCCATGCTTAAATTTTAAAAATGTGTAAAAAGTGAATACTATCGGATAATTTTATTTATCAAACAGTAATAAAAAAGTAATAAGTTAGAAACTTCATCTTATTTACGTGGAAACAATAAAAATGTTATGATTCCAATTTAAATAATGCCAATATTTTTTTGAATGTCCTAAAAATCTATCAACATTACTTCCGGGGAATTGTCAATCGTGCTTAGATGAGCAAGCAGTGGCAGGCGCCACAACTTATTTTAAGGCGGCTCACTACAAAAATATCTTGTAATTCATCCCGGCCGCGAAGGAGTCGAAATTGATGGTGGCCAGGCTGATCCCAAAGTGTTTCAAAAATAGGAACTCAACTCCTGAATTGATTGTTTTGGTATCATATTCTGCAAATAAATTGATGGCCTTATGGGGAGAATAGGCCAATCCGCCAAAAAGGCCATCCAACTGATAAGCAGAAGCCTTCATGATCCTGGGGGCATAACCACAGTGAACATCAAAATCACCTGATTTTTTGGACAACACCAAATAGGTCGCATTGAAATAGACCGTGCCCCAGCTTGAGGTCGAAGCAAAATCGTGAATGCCCAACAAGATAGCCGGCAGGTATTTCCTTTCATTTAAAAGTCTTATACGAATCATTGGTGTACGGTCAAATGTGTACTTGCTAAATGTTTCATAATTCAAAGGCCTGTTCGCCCTAAAAACCAACTCGAGAAAGGGTAAAATGGTCAGATTGATGTAAGCGTGACCAACATCCTTGGTCCTGTCAAAATAGACCTGGTGTTTCCGTTCAAAATAGGAGATTCCAAAACTTAGCGTGCCGTCCTTTTGCATACGTGCCGTTGGGATGGTAATCAACCCTGTTACTCCCGACAGTGACTGGGACTTGCAAATTGCAGGGAAGAATATACCCGATATTGTAATGCAAATTAATACAAGGAACCTCCGGTAATTTTGCATAAATGTTCTTTTATTAAATAGTTGATAATGGACAATTGAAAATTGATTTTAGACAATGGGAAATGACATAAAACACTGAAATAGTATGCCTTACATAAAAATTGAGATAGCAATAAATTAATCGCAATACTTAGAAACTGCTTAAATTTTATATTTTGTTTTTATTAACTCAGAGACTGTTTAAATTTACATTTTTTATCCCGGTAGGGATTTAATGTGGGTAGAAAATTAATCCCCAATGATAATCTCGTCCCGTACAGGACGAAATGGATCTTCAATCATCTGCTTTCTACCCACATATTATACCTCCGGTATATGGATTTACAAAATTCAAACAGTTTCTCAATATTTTGACAATAAAGAACGTGCCGTAGGCACAAAATGTGGGTAGAAACCTAATATATCGTAAAATATTTCGTCTCATTCGGGTAATGTCATTAAGTTAAGGATGATTATCCTTTTTTTTTACTTTGTGAAACCTTAGTGCTTTAGTGTCTTCTTTGTGGCGGTTTTTTCTTACCACCAAGGCACAAAGATTACACTAAGAATTTTCTTAACTTAATGACATTGCCCATTCGGGACGAAATTTAACATTTCCATTAAATTTCTACCCACACATAATCCCTATCGAGATCTAAAAATTAAAATTAAACAGCTTCTATTTTGCTAGCTCAAAAATAATGTCTGCTTACCTACCCTTCCCTCAAGTTACTTCAATAATACGCTACCCTAGATACGTAATCCTTAAAAAAAGGAAACACCCAAATCCAATAAACTATTTGGAATATGGGTGTTTCTGTATATTCAGAATTCGGTAATCTTGTCAAATCCTGCCGATTATCGTCCTTTCAACCGCCCTGGTTGTGACCGCCCTGGTTGTGGCAAGGAATAAAATTAAATAAGCTAGAAGACAAATACGTTGGAACTTGTATATTATAAATTTGGCCAAAACCTGGAGTTGAATCAGTTAATACCCAATTCTCTATCTTGAAAATACCATCAAATTTAAAATAGTAACCAGTAGGTGCATAAATACTCGGTAGGTTAAAAAGTCTAGAAGCATATACAAGATCAGCATTATCCTTTCGAGTAATCAGCCAGGGAAGCCTTGTACTTTTTGAATAAATCCTTACTACCTGAAAAACTCCAGAAAGAAAGCTGCCGCAATCCGATGATTTACTTTGTGTTTCATAGGTATAAAATGTGCTGGCCTTGGTCATTTTAGCATATCTGTTCAAATGGGTCCATCTGGAAAAGTGGGATATCTTATAAAATACCGTATTTCTATCAGCAGAAAAGTGGTCAGGACTTACCTCCTCAACCGTACCGTCACTTCTGACATAGTTTAGCGTAAGGCCGCCTTGTCTTGCCGTTTTTTCGGCCAATGACATACTGGATGGATAATCATCGCCTATGTACATATCAATGATCATCGGAACGCTTAATACCAACCCTGTCGGCTGCAGGTCCAGTTGCTGCATTGGGATCGAATTGTTAACTACCTCTGTGCTACTGGTCAGCGTCACCTGATTCCCTCCACCGGTATTCGTTACAGGCGCTGTGCTGGCTTCCGACGGAATATTGGTTGCCGTAATACTAACGGTAGCAGGCTTTGTCCCGTCTGCCAGGGTAAAAACTGTACCCGGCGAAACTGTTGCATTGGCAACCGGAGCGCTGGTCGGTACCTCGGAATTTACTTTCACGGCAATAACTGCACCTGTTGTCCCGGTAACGGCAACAGGTGTTGCCAGTTTAACCAACAAAATAGGTACATTAATTGTCATACTGGCTTTGGGGTCTGCGGGCACGGTTATGTTAACAACTTCCGGGGCTGAGGTGTTGTAGCCGGTTTTTGTGACCACGATGGTGTAATTACCAGCAACAGGATCCTTTATAACGATGGTGTTGCCCGTTGCAACCTGGTTGACTGTACCAGATGGGGAGGTAATTGTAGCACTGAATTGTCCTATGGAGTCCTTTGCAAATGAGCCCAATGCACTGATTACCAACTTGCGTTCAACTGTTATACTTGCATTCGGGTCCGGTGGGCCTTCGCTTTTCCGGCAGCTGTAGATGATGATACCCGCAATTGCTACCATTAAAATTGCGAGAAATAGTTTCAGATTAGATTTTTTCATGCTATAAATTTTTAAGGTGTTTAGAGATTAAATTCTTTAGGATACCTTGCCCTTTTTACCAAGCAGTAATAAAAAAAGCACTAAATAGAACCATTTAACAAATTTAAGTAAAAATAAAAGAAAAATCGTGATCCTGTGTTAAATAATGTTAAAATATTTTTGAAAATTCTCTAAATATCAATACCTAAAATTAATCAAAGTGGATATTAAAAACCACAACCTCCGGGGAATTGCCAATCCTGACCGGTGGTCCCCACGATCCAAAACCGGATGATACATAGAAAATTGTATTTCCCTTTTGTTTCAATCCCCAGCTTAATTCGAAGATGGCTTCGGTGATGTAGTTAAACGGCCACATTTGTCCATGATGGGTATGGCCCGAAAGGTGGAGGTCCGCTCCTACTTCGACTGCTTCATCCAAATGATGAGGTTGGTGGTTCATCACAACAATTGGTTTGGTGTGGTCGAGCCCTTTCGTAAGCTCCTTCAATTCATGTGGTTGAGTCGTCTCCCCCATACGGCGACTGTCCCTGTCATCCCTGCCAACAAGCTGTATGCCGTTGGGAAGGGTAACCACCTCGTCGCGCAGTACCTTGATGTTGATGCTTTGCAGGTAGGGCAAGGTATTGCGGATGCCGCCGATATACTCGTGGTTTCCGGGTATGGCATAGACGCCCAATGGTGTGCGGATCTCCTGGATATGCCTTCCGAGGTTCTTTCTGAGCGCCGGACCAATATCGCCATCAACCAGGTCGCCGCAAAGCAGCACCAGGTCGGGCTTTTGCTCGTTGATGATGCGTACCAGCTTCATCTCCTGCCTTTCACCAATCAGCGCCCCCAAATGGATATCGGAAGCCATCAATATCTTTAGTTCAGGATTCCCGGTTACGGTTTTGTGTATCGTCAGGGGGATCTCCCTGATCCTGGTCGTAAGCGCGTTGATGTAACCACCAAGCACCACCAGGGAAACTAACCCGATAACGGTATATCCCAGATACAACTTCCCGGCAGGTGAAAAATCCGGCAAATAATGGAAGAAATAGTTTGACAGACGGACCAGGTCGATCAGCAAAAGGGCCACCAGAAAGTAGAACATGAAGGCCAGCCAAAAAGCGCCGACCCTGTAAATCCATTCACTTACGACAGATGAAGCTGCCCTTTCCCAAAACATCCCTACCAGAAAAGAGGATACTAAAGTCCAGAAGATCAATGTATACCACTTTTTGTAAGCCGGAGTGCAGGAGAAGACCATCAACCCACGGCTATAGACGAAATAGTTGAGCGAAGAATAGACGACCAATACAATACTGAAAAATATGAAAAAAGAAAGTGTTCTCATTACAAAATAATTAGACGAGCAAAACTATCAATAATTTTGAGGGTGTAAATCCCATCCACCCATTTTGATTATATTTGCCGCAAGATACAACACTTACGAATTCAATAAATGCGATTCCGGCTCATTATTCTCTTGTTGGCGGTCATGTTACTTAACTCCTGTAACAATGGTTCCCACTGCTATGATTCGTCCGAAACCCTTTTGATCACTAACTTTACTGCCAACGGAACTATAAAGATCGACTCCATCATGGTTAGAGGTTACAACAAGCTCGCCAAGGGAGACACACTGGTATTCAACAAGTTTTCTGCAACGGAATTTAAGGTAGGATTGCCGCTCGCAGTGAATACCGACACAACCGGATTCATTGTCTTTGCCAACGGCAAGGCCAGTTCATTCTGGTTAAAACATACCATGACTTTTCAGTTGATTTCGCAAAGTTGCGGATTTGCACCCAATTACGACCTTGTTGCTTCCAAATACAGCTCCTTCATTGATTCAATAAGGATTTTTGATCCGGTTGTGAATCCAAAATCTGCAGAAAAATATGCCACCAATGGACAAAATATTACGGTCTATCTTCATCTTACTACTCCTTAGTCCGGCTGCGGGCTTTGGCCAGGGAAAGAAAGAGGTGTGGAGGTACGAAGGCCCGCGCTTTGGGATCGATTTGTCGCGTTTTCTGATGCCAACCATTCAAAATGCAACGAAAAGCGCCTTTGAGATCCAGGCAGATTATCCATACAAAGGCAATTTTTTCCCTACCGTGGAGGTCGGATATCAAAACGTCGATGATTTGAAAGATGCTTTTCACTATACCAACAAAGGGGCTTATGGCAGGATCGGTGTGGATGTGAACATCAACAAATTCGAGTCTTTGTCGGACAACGACCTGGTGTTTGTCGGGTTCAGGTATGGTTTTAGCCGTTTTTCACATGAGACCCTTGCCTCCAGCTACACCAATTATTGGGGTACCCTGCAATCCTCATTCCCCAAAAAAAATATGGGGGCCCATTGGGGCGAACTGGTCTTTGGCCTGAAAGGGGAGTTGCTGCCAAACATCTTTTTCGGCTGGTCTGTCAGGGCAAAATTTCTCCTTGCCTCCACCAAAGACCCGAATGTTACACCTTATGTCATTCCCGGATTGGGTTACACCGCCTCGGAGGTCCCTTTCGATTTTTCGGTAACAGTCGCCTACCGGATTCCGCTTATCAAGACGAAGAAAATGCCCAAATCACTCAAATCGGCCAGACCAAAACGCTCCGATTCTGACAATGATGAAGAACTGGATCCGAATGACCCCAACAATCCTTACAACAACTCAAATGGCTATGGTGGCGGACAAAGGGGGAGGAATCAACTGCAGTACTGAGAACAAGGATAAAGGATAAAGTAAAAAGGATAAAGGGGGCATTTGAGCTGAAATCTACGTACCACGGATTACACGAATTTCACAAATTAAATAAGAAAATTACGCCGGAGGGGAGTGCTCACTGTAGCACTAGCAATTGATTTGAGTTAAGTTCGAATTGGAAATTATTTGATGGAATCAATCGAGCGGCGATTCAGTTCGAATTCCCCTTTATCCTTTTTACTTTATCCTTTATCCTTATTTATTCCTTCTTCCTCCGATACGAGTAAAGCGTCTCTCCCTTCTCGTTGACAAAGAAAAAGGAGAACTCCTTTGCATCGACATGGCAGACAGTAAAACCCAATGATTTCTTGACGAAGCGGGTGAAGAACCAGGGGTTCGACCAGCGCGGTTTCACCCCGGTGGAGGTGATCATGTAGTCGATCCCGTCTCGTTGAAGGTGTTCAAACTTGTGCACGTGGCCATTGAGGTAGAAATCCACATGATATTTTCTGAGCAGCGGTTCAATCTCCTCGATGAGCCCATAGGTATTGCCCTGGTTAAAGTCGGAGGTATAGATGGGATGGTGGCCGACAACCACCTTCCAGGTTTCGTGCGACTGTGCCAGCACGCTGTCGGCGAAGGCAACCGTCTTATCCGGATCCTGAGAATTCACCTCATGGTATTTTGGGTCTCGATGGTAGAAGTAAAGGAAAGGGGCGGTATCGATCATCACAAAGCGGATCGTGGTGACGCTGTCGACCTGCTGGACAAAGGTATAATTCCTGGCAGGCAAGGTCCATCTCTGGCTGACTTTGGTATAGTCGACCAGCGCCTGGGGATTGCCGATATATTCGTGGTTCCCGATGATGGAATACCACTTCACGTTGAGCCCAGGGGCGGTAAACATACGCTCAAACTGCGCACCCCATAACGAATCGTGAATGTCTTTCACTCCCTGGTCGTGAAAAAAATCGCCCTGGTTGATCACGAATCTGGGGAGAAGGATATTGGACATCCTGTTCACCGTATGGGCAACGGAATCTTCCCGGTAGGGACCGGTAGAGCCCATGTCTGAAACCACAAAAAAGTTGAACCCACTGGCAGGAGGGGTCTCCACCAGCGGATCAGGTTTGCAGCCCGTCATGAGAAAGGCTAGCAACAATATGCCAAAACCAAATTTGCGAATCAAAGATGTATCTAAATTCAAACTCATTTACAGATTGTTAATGAATTCATTTATTAATTTTTACTTCTCTTGCAATGAAAAAGTTTCAATTGCTTTTTACTGAAATCGGGTATACCGGATTTCTTTTATTGCCGTCTGCTTTAGCTGACGGGCCAGCAATATGGAGCGACAGGCTTCAGCCAAATTTCGGCAGGTTTGGCTAAAGCCATGAAAATGATTAATTCTCAAGTCCGTCAGCTAAAGCAGACGGCAATGAAAGAAGAAAATATATTTTTGAAGAATCATTTTCCCCTTCGACAATCACAAGGACCATTCTCAATTTCTTATCCTCTCATTTTCCCATCTTCCCACCTTCTCATTTTCTCAATACTCTAATCGTCCCCCTTAAATTTCCACATTTGCACATTTTCCAATTTTCCAATTTCATTTTATCGTCAGCCTATTCTCCACCATCCTGTTATTGTACTGTTGCAGAAAGGCTTTGAACCTTTGGAAATGCGCGTTTATTAGGGGATCGCCGGTGGCGGCCAGATTGTGCAGGTATTGGGGGTCTGTCTTGAAACGGAATGCAGCCAACAGCTCTTTCCCATCCGACTGGAGGAGATAATCGTCCTCCATAAACTGGTAACAACCATTCACATAATTGACCGTAAAAGGGTGTTCAGTTGGTGAGAAACGATCGCTTCCAAAAGCAAAAAAGGGTGCATCATATTTCAGGTAACCCATGACCGTTGGGAAGATATCGATTTGCTGCATGAGGGTCGAATCCATCCCAACGAGGTTGCTGTTTGGTTGATGGAAGATTACAGGGATGGAAAAAAGTCCGGTTGAAGTGATGTACTCCCTGTGATCGTTGGAAGGCAAGGAATGATCGGCAGTTAGGACAAAAAGCGTGTTTTTGTACCAGGGCTGCCTGGAAGCCTCCCTGAAAAATTCCCTCAGCGAAAAATCGCTGTATTCGATGCATTTGTAAAGCGGATTTGGGCCTCCTTTAAAGCTGTTCTCATACTTTTTGGGCAAAATATAGGGATGGTGCGAAGAGAGCGTAAAGACAGATGCAAAAAATGGTTCCTTCAACTGACCAAAATTCCTGGCGCAATAGTTCAGAAAAAGTTCATCCGGGATACCCCAAAATCCATCAGAGTCCTCTTTACGGCGATACTCATTTTGTCCAAAATATCTTTGAATGGAGAGCATGTGGGTAATGGCATCGAAACCCATCGAACCATTTGGGGCGCCATGGAAAAACCCGGCATCGTATCCCTTCTTTTTTAAGGTAGCAGCCAGTCCCTCCATCTCGTTCAATGAGTAGCGCGACAATACGAAAGGCTGGACCAGGGAAGGCACTCCGGCAATAACCGATGGAATGGCATCAATGGATTTGACCCCATTGGCGAACGAATATTTCCAAGTGTAACTAACGTGGATCAGGGAGTCCAGAAAAGGTGTATATCCCTTGTAATGTCCGCCTTCCAAATCTGTGTTCAAAGATCCGATAACCTCCTTAGTAAAGCTTTCGAGAATCAGAACAACCACATTCATAGGCTTAAAACTTCCGGCTGGATAACCGTTGTGAATGGGGGAATAAATTTTCTCTGCCTCCTTCTCGTCAAAAAACTTCACCTCCTCAAAAGTCTTGGCATAGATGGTACGGATGATGGAGAAAGGGGTATTGAGCACAATGGCCGATTCGATCGGTTTCTGAACCCTTTCGATGGCATTGCTGATGGTGATAGGCCGTGTCGTGCCGGTAAAACCACCCCTCATTCCTGCAACAGTTAATCCTGCGCACAGAAACAGGGTAACTCCTGAAACAATATAAAATACCAGATTCGACCGCTGCTTGCTACTGCTTTTGTGGTCTCCGTAAATCCACCAGGCAAAAAAAAGCATGCCAGCAAGGATCAAAACCAGGTACCAGTATTGAGCCAATCCGACCAGTCCTATTTTCCAGATTTGCGACTCGTGCTTAAACTCCGAAAACACACTGAAATCGCTTCTTCTCAGAATGTACCGAAAATAGACCACATCAATAAAATTGGCCGCCAGTGCAATGCCATTGGTTACGAAAAAGATAATTTTAACCGCTTTTTTGTAAAGAAGATGGTATTTTACACGGATGGGGAAAAGCATCAGCATGATATAGAGGCTGTTGATGTAAAGAACTGCCGTAAGATCAAATTTCAATCCGGAGAGCATCAATTCACCCAGATGTGCACTGGACATTTGCGGGAAATAGCTGCTGTTGAACAGAAAGAAAAGCAGGCGCTGAAGGGAAAAGAGCAGAAAAATAATGGACAATCTCCATACCAGCATCGGGAGTGCACTCCGCCGTTTAGTTATCACCTCTTTCAGATTCATCATTCCCTTCCCAATTTTCTTCATCTAAAGGAACAAAACTAACTAAATTTATTGTGACAATGTTTCTTTCCGCGCTTAACAGAAAAGACAGGGTTCCCGCACGTAGTTTCGGTTTGGTTTTTGGAGGAGCTGTACTTTTTGTATTGTCAGACTGCCTGATTGCCATCTCCCAGTTTGTGGAAAAAGTTCCGTACAGCGGATTATTTGTGATGTCCACCTATATAGCCGCACAGTCCCTGATCATGTACGGAATTTTGCATCAAATGAACAGTGAATGTATTGCCAGTGCTACAGAGCAATTGTGAATTTACGGTCTTTCCTGTGCGATAGTGTCGCATTACCCCTTTGCTCAGTGACCTCCAGCTCCGACCGTCACCGGGATGGCTTCGACAATGAGTGTTAATGAAATGGATTAAAATCCCATCCGACTTCCAATACTTACCTCATTCCGCTGCTTTTCATTGGGGCGCCACACATAAACAACCCCGTATTCGGTAGCGCGATCCCTCTTTATTTCTTCAGGATAGGAAGCAAAGTACTCCTCTACTTCGTTCCATATTTCAAGAATAATCTCATCGGCTTCGGCCCGCATTCCTGAGACTTTTTGGGTCCACCGGGCGGTATTGCTTTGCAGCGTTTTCTGAAAATGGTAGGCATCCACAAACTGATCGAATTTTACTTTTACCACAGCGATTGAGGGATTGTAGAGCGGGTTTCCGCCATGCAGTACCCGCTGATGCTCACCTTCGATTATTTTCTTTCCCCATTCAAGTAGTTCAGATTCTAAAATCAAGGATGGGGATTTTTTGTCACCTACCATCCCATAATAATTACGGACATCGGCTTTCATATCGCCCCGCTGAATTGAGAAATTCAGTATCTGAATAAAATGTGAAAGGTAAATCCTGGCTTTCCGGGCAATTTCGAGGTACGACCGGCTGTTCTTGTCTTGTTGGGCCCTTGCCAACTTGTGATGGATTAGATTGGTTTCAAAACCGGGGAAAAAGTTGCGAAGCCGATTTAATGTATCGGTGGAGAAAGCAAGCTCCTCGACCGCCTTTTTCTGCCCCATCAAAATTGCTGTATTGATGGCTCTTAATCTTGCCTGGTCTGTATTAGGTAGTCTTCTATAGGGCATCTTTTCGGTTTTATGGATAAATATCCACCTGTCGTGGCGAAGTTATATATTATCAAAAAAGAAAAGTTTAAAGTACCCGGCGCTGCACCAGTATTTATTAACTATCTACTGTTAATAACAAACATCGCCACCCCAGGGGGGCAGCGATGTTTGATTGCTAAGTATATATAGAAAAATGTTTGCCCTTCGGCTACGCTCAGGGACCGATCTCATCGTCCTAATCGTCCCAGTCGGCCCCTTCGTCCAAGTCGCTAATCAGAAAGCTTTGCAGACAAATACTCTCGGTTTAGGCGGGCAATATGGGCGATTGAAATGCTTTTTGGACATGCAAGTTCACATCCCCCGGTATTGGTGCAGCTACCAAAGCCAAGTTCATCCATCTTGGCCACCATGGCTTTGGCCCGTTTTTTGGCCTCCACTTTCCCTTGCGGCAATTTTGCAAACTGGGAAACTTTGGCGGCTACAAACAACATGGCAGAAGAATTTTTGCAGGTTGCCACGCAAGCGCCGCAACCGATGCAAGCTGCTGCATCCATGGCCTCTTCGGCATCATCCTGTCCGATCAGGATGACATTCCCATCAGGAACGCCACCGGTATTTACCGATACATACCCTCCGGCCTGTTGTATTTTTTCAAATGCCGAACGATCGACCATCACATCTTTGATCACCGGGAAAGCTGCCGCCCGCCATGGCTCAACAACGATGGTCTGGCCTTCGTGGAATTTGCGCATGTGAAGCTGGCAAGTGGTCACTTCGGTATCCGGACCATGTGCGTGCCCATTGATGTACATAGAGCACATCCCGCAAATTCCTTCGCGGCAATCGTGGTCAAATGCGATTGGATCTTTTCCTTCCAGGATGAGTTTGTCGTTCAGAATATCGATCATCTCAAGGAAAGAGCTGCCTTGCGACACGTTCTCAACCTGATAGGTTTCGAAGCGTCCTTTGGCCTTTGGACTATTTTGTCTCCAGACCTTTACATATATTTTATTGAGAATAATGTCTGCCATTTTGATAGGTTTTTTTCTGCAATTATTTATAACTCCTTTGGGTTAACTGAATGGTTTCGAAGACAAGGTCCTCCTTGTGAAGGGCCGGTTCCTCATCCACACCCTTGAATTCCCAGGCAGCCACGTAAGCAAAATTCTCATCGTCACGTTTGGCTTCCCCCTCTTCGGTAGCGGACTCTTCCCTGAAGTGCCCCCCGCAAGACTCTTTGCGATTGAGGGCATCCCTTGCCAGTAACTCCCCAAATTCGAGGAAATCTGCCACACGACCAGCTTTTTCCAGTTCAGGATTCACATTTTTGAGCTCTCCGGGAACCAACAAATCTGCATAAAACTCTTTGCGAAGCTTTTTGATCTCCTCAATGGCTTTTTTCAATCCTGCTTCGTTGCGGGACATCCCTACATAATCCCACAAGATTGCACCCAATTTTTTGTGAAAATGGTCGGCCGGAGTTTTGCCCTTGATATTGAATAGTTTTTCGAGCCTTTCTGTCACAGCCTTTTCGGCTGCTTCAAACTCCGGAAGATTGGTATTGATTTTGGGAACCATGATTTCATTACCAAGGTAGTCACCAATGGTATAGGGCAATACAAAATATCCATCTGCCAATCCCTGCATCAGGGCCGAAGCGCCCAAACGGTTGGCGCCATGGTCTGAGAAATTGGCCTCACCCAAAGAGTAAAGTCCGGGTATGGTTGTCATCAGATTGTAATCGACCCAGGTACCTCCCATGGCGTAATGGATGGCAGGATAAATCTGCATCGGTTCTTTGTATGGATTAACGTCAGTAATTTTTTCGTACATCTGGAAAAGATTGCCATATCTTTTGGCAATGGTCTCTTGTCCCAGCCTTTCGATGGCATATTTGAAATCAAGGAATACGGCCATTCCCTCCTTATTGACACCAAATCCCGCATCGCAGCGTTCTTTGGCGGCCCTGGAAGCAACGTCCCGCGGCACCAGGTTTCCATACGAAGGATACCTGCGCTCAAGGTAGAAATCGCGGTCAACGTCGGCAATATCGTTTGGCCTAATTTCACCCCTTCTCAGTTTCTCAGCGTCCTCTTTCTTCCTGGGGACCCAAACACGTCCGTCGTTCCGCAAAGACTCTGACATGAGTGTAAGCTTGGATTGTTGTGACCCGTGGACCGGGATGCAGGTAGGATGAATCTGAACATAACACGGATTGGCAAAGTATGCCCCTTTTTTGTAAGCAACCCACGATGCTGACGCATTGCATCCCATGGCGTTGGTCGATAGGAAGAAAACGTTCGCGTAACCTCCGGTTGCCAATACCACGGCATGTGCGCCAAAACGTTTAACCTCTCCTGAAACCATATCGCGGGCAATAATACCGCGGGCTTTCCCATCAATAACTACCAGGTCAAGCATTTCGTGACGGGTATGCATCTTTACAGTACCTGCGTTGATCTGACGGTTAAGCGCAGAATAGGCTCCCAGCAACAGTTGCTGACCCGTCTGGCCGCGCGCATAAAAAGTACGGCTAACCAATACCCCACCAAATGAGCGGTTCGAAAGGGTGCCACCGTATTCACGTGCAAATGGAACACCTTGTGCGACACATTGGTCGATGATGTTGGGTGATACCTCCGCCAAACGGTGAACATTGGCTTCACGGGCACGGTAGTCTCCACCTTTGATGGTATCGTAAAAAAGACGATAGACAGAATCATTGTCATTCTGGTAGTTCTTCGCGGCATTGATCCCGCCCTGGGCAGCGATAGAGTGCGCCCTTCTGGGACTATCCTGGTAACAAAATGCAGTCACATTATAGCCAAGTTCGGCCAGTGAAGCGGCAGCAGAGGCCCCAGCCAGACCGGTCCCTACAACGATTACATCGAGTTTGCGCTTGTTTGCCGGACTAACAACTTTAATCTTAGCCTTATGGTTTGTCCATTTCTCGGCAATCGGTCCGGCTGGTATTTTTGAATTCAGTGTGCTCATATCTTGGAAGCTTTGAAGTTCAGTTTAGAATTTGATCATGAAGTAAATTGGGATGTAGGAGAATCCAACGGCGAAGACGATCCCTACCGTGACGGCTACAGCTTTCAGCCTTTTCAGCCAGACCTGGTTGCTGAAACCAATGGTTTGAAAGGCGCTCCAGAATCCATGAGAGATGTGAAGACCTACCAAAATACCGCCAGCAATGTACAACAAGCCGTAGCCCTTGTTCATAAACAGGCTGCTAACCAATGCATAGGCGTTGTGCATCTCGGTGCCATCAATATTTACACTGCTCAGCAGCGGATCCCCGGTAAACTTCATCTTCAAATAAAAATTTGTTAGATGGATAACCAAAAAAATCAGGACCATACTCCCCAAAATAAACATGTTTTTTGAAGGGGCCCACCAACTCAACTGCTGGTCGCCATATTCATACTTTTGAGGCCGTGCCCTCATATTCTCCAGTGTAATCCATCCGGACCATATGATATGAATCACAAAACCCAGGGACAGCAGAGGCTCCATGATTCTGATAAAAGGATTGGTTGCCATAAAATGGGCAGCCAGGTTAAAAAGCGTCCCGGAATCATCGAAAGTCAAAAACAGATTCAAAGTGAGATGGATGATGAGAAATGAGATCAGGAAGAGCCCTGTGATACTCATGAAAAATTTACGCCCTATTGAGGCGCTCATGAAACTACTCATACAGACTGGTATTAATTAATATTGAAGAATGTTGCTATTTTAATATCCTTTCAAAAATAGAGGATGGTGATTTGCTAAACAAATTGAATGGCAACAAATATACAATTTAGATTGTTTCTATTTATAAATTGGATTTTCCGGAATGGGGAATTGATCAATTTTTTGGTTCTTAGCGGAGAGGTTACTACTGGGTCCCACAAGACATATGTTCCAGTTAAAAAATTATTGAACTTGGATTTTGTTGAGCATAATTTGTTACCTTTCTCACAATGTTAGACGTTTATTCCAAGAAAATCCTAAATTCTAAATGAATGAATAAAAGCCTTTGTATTATCGCTCTTTTCTTTGTTTGTACAGTTCATGCCCAAAAATCATCTTCCATTCTCAAAGGTCGTGTTTACAATGCTAAGAACAATGAACCTGTAGAATTTGCTACCATTGTCATTCAAAATTCCGTGAATGGGACCAACAGCGATCTGAATGGAAATTTTCTACTAAAAGATATTCAACCAGGATTTTACCAGTTAAAAGTTTCTGCGATCGGTTTTAGGACCTATATCACCGAAACATTTCGAATCACACTTGCTGCAGGTGCCACCATAAACGTTCCTTTGGAAGAGGATCAGATACGGCTGGAGGAGGTAACTGTTCGACCTAATTTTTTCCCAAAACGGGAGGAGAGTCCAACTTCGCTGCGAACCATTGGCATCGATGAAATTGAGAAAAACCCTGGTGGCAACAGGGACATTACCAAGGTAATTCAATCTTTCCCAGGGGTCTCCTCTGCTGCCTCTTTCCGAAATGACGTGATTGTGAGAGGCGGCGGTCCCAGCGAAAATAAATTTTACCTTGACGGAGTAGAAATACCGAATCTAAACCACTTTGCTACACAAGGGGCGTCTGGTGGTCCGGCAGGAATCATCAACGTGGATTTTATCAGGGAGGTCAACTTTTATTCCGGGGCGTTCCCTTCCACCCGTGGCAATGCCTTGAGTTCTATACTCGAATTTACCCAGAAAATTGCCAATACCGAAAAACCAAAATTCAGGGCTACCGTGGGAGCATCCGACCTTGCCTTCTCATCTGAAGGCCCGCTTTCGTCAAAAACCACTTATCTGGCTTCGGTAAGAAGATCTTATCTCCAATTGTTGTTTAGCGCCCTCAAACTTCCATTTCTTCCTACATACAATGACTTTCAGTTTAAAATAAAGACAAAAATAGACGATAAGACTGAACTCTCCCTGATCGGATTGGGTGCTTTGGATAATTCAAAGTTGAATCTGAAAGCCAACGAAACGGATCAACAACGCTATATACTGAGTTATCTGCCAGAAAACAAACAGTGGAACTACACTTTGGGTCTGGTCTTAAAACATTACAATGTATCCGGATACAATACCTATATAATAAGTCACAATACACTCAACAACAGTCAGATCAAATACCATGACAACCTGGAGGATCCGGCAAATCTAACCCTGAATTATGATTCCCGCGAAAGTGAAACAAAGTTCAGATTCGAACACTTCTATTTGTCTAAAACAAAATTCAAAATCACTTACGGTGCAGATTTTCAATATGCAAAATACTACAACAAGACTTTTCAAAAAATATATATTGCAAATAACGTTCAATCTTTTAGCTATTTATCAAGTTTAAATTTTGTAAAATATGGTTTTTTCGGCCAGCTAAACAAAGATGTTCTAAATCAGAGATTACTTCTTTCCCTGGGGATCAGGGGGGATGGAAACAGTTACTCTTCCCGAATGTCCAATCCTCTGGATAATTTTTCACCCCGTTTTTCGGCCAGTTATCAAATTAATAGCAGGACTTCCTTCAGCATCAATGCCGGGAGATATCTTCAATTGCCTGCATACACAACACTTGGCTACCGGAACGATGACGGGATTTTGATCAACATGAAAAATGGGATACAAATGATTGGGGCCAATCATCTGGTTGCCGGACTTGATTTCCGGCCCAATACAACTACACAATTGTCGGTCGAAGGTTTTTTTAAAGGTTACAGCCACTACCCTTTCTCTGTAAGGGATTCTGTATCACTGGCAAGCAAAGGCGCCGATTTTGGAGTCTTCGGGGATGAAGAGGTTAAATCAACCGGCAAAGGCCGTGCGTATGGTATTGAAATATTATCCAGATTCAAGGATTTTTCTGGTTTCAAGGGGGTATTGACTTATACCTATGTAAGAAGTGAATTTACGGATATAAAGGGCGAATATATCCCATCATCCTGGGACAACCGTCATCTTTTTACTATCTATGCCACACGCTCCTTAAAGCGAAATTGGGATTTTGGGTTCCGGTGGCGTTACATAGGCGGTTCCCCATATACTCCATGGGATGTGGAAAAGTCTTCCTTAAAAACGGCCTGGGATGCCAACGGCAGGGGATATTTGGACTACAGCCAGTTTAATAAAAAACGATTGGGTCCTTTTCAGCAATTGGATCTCCGGGTGGATAAAGCATACTATTATAAAAAATGGTCATTGATGCTTTATGTAGACATTCAAAATGCTTATAACTTCCAGGCAGATCTTCCGCCGAGTTTAATCCAGCAGACCGATCCCAATGGCAAACCGCTGACCGATCCCCATGAATCTTCAAGGTATTTGTTAAAAAGTATTGCAACTTCGTCAGGGACCGTCCTCCCCACCATAGGAATAATGATCGAATTTTAATTTCATTTTGAGAGTTCCATATTTTTCCTTAACTTGTATAGAATGAGGAGGTCCAGATCCAATTAACCGTCAGAATTTCAATCATCAGTAAGGAGATGTATGACAAATTTTAATTTTAATGAATTAAATTCTTGGAAGTTAGGTTTTGATTTTCGTTAATTTGCAAAGTTTTTTAGCAGTCACCTGTTATATTAGGTTCACAATATGGAAGAAAATCTGGTTATCGTCGAGTCGCCCGCCAAGGCCAAAACGATTGAAAAATTTTTAGGCAAGGAGTATCTGGTTAAGTCGAGTTTCGGTCACATCCGGGATCTCGACAAGAAGGATTTTGGCGTGGATTTGAACAACCACTATCAACCCAACTACATCGTTTCTGAAGATAAGAAGAAAGTGGTGGCTGAATTGAAAAAATATGCAAAAACAGCCAAAACCATCTGGATCGCATCGGACGAGGACCGGGAAGGAGAGTCCATTGCATGGCATTTGATGGAGGTGCTGAAACTGGATCCAAAAACCACCAAACGCATTGTCTTTCACGAAATCACGAAAGATGCCATTCACCATGCCATCGAACATCCCCGTCACCTGAACAAAGACCTGGTGGATGCACAACAGGCGCGCAGGATCCTGGACCGTCTGGTCGGCTTCGAAATATCCCCTGTATTGTGGAAAAAGGTAAAACCATCCCTTTCTGCCGGCCGGGTCCAATCAGTTGCAGTGAGGCTGATTGTCGAACGCGAACGCGAAATTACCAATACCGAATCGATACCTTACTTCAAAGTTACGGCACTGTTTATCGTACCCGAGAAATCAGGTAAAGAGACTTTGTTAAAAGCAGAATGCTCCGAGCGTTTTGAAAAAGAGGAAGATGCCGCATTGTTTCTTCAAAAATGCAACAAGGCAGAATTTGTCATAGGCGACATCGTTACCAAACCCGCTAAAAAGTCCCCGACTCCACCCTTTACCACCTCCACCCTTCAACAGGAGGCAAGCAGAAAAATGGGATTCCCCGTTTCGCTGACCATGTCGGTGGCCCAAAGGCTTTACGAGGCAGGAAAGATTACCTACATGCGAACCGATTCCACCAATCTTTCCCAAACTGCACTGAACAGCGCCAAAAAGAAAATTACCGAATCGTACGGAGAGAAATATGTAAAAATCCGTCATTACAAGACCAATTCCAAAGGAGCTCAGGAAGCCCACGAAGCCATCCGTCCGACCGATTTCTTCGAGGAAGAGATAGCAGGCACCGCGCAAGAGCAGAAACTGTACAGTCTGATATGGAAGCGTACCCTGGCGTCCCAAATGGCCGATGCAGAGCTTGAACGTACGAACGTAACCATTAACATCTCAAATACATCCGAAAGATTTCAAGCCTCCGGTGAGGTTCTGAAATTTGATGGTTTTCTTGGCGTATATCTCGAATCCAGCGATGAAGAAAACCTGTCTGATGAGGAGAAAGGATTGCTGCCGCCCTTGGCTGTCAAACAGAAACTTGTGCCTGAATCGATCCTTGCCTTGCAACGTTTTACCCTAAAACCTGCGCGATACACGGAAGCCAGCCTCGTAAAAAAACTGGAAGAGCTGGGCATTGGCAGGCCTTCTACCTATGCACCGACCATTACGACCATCCAGCAACGGGATTACGTTGTCAAGGAAGACAGGGAAGGCAATGAACGATCATACGTCCAGCTTTTGCTGAAGGCAGGAAACATAAAGCGTGCAGAGAAGAGTGAAATTGCCGGCACCGAAAAATCCAAACTTTTCCCAACGGACATCGGTCTTGTCGTGAACGATTTTTTAATGAAACACTTCGAACCGATCGTTGATTTCTATTTTACCGCAACAGTCGAGAAGCAATTTGACGAGATCGCAGAAGGAGGCCTGGTTTGGCAGAAAATGATCGACGACTTCTATCTTCCTTTCCACCGCCAGATTGAAGATGCCCTGGCCAATTCGGAAAGGGCGCGCGGTGAGCGGATCCTGGGTGTAGATCCGAAATCCGGTAAAAACATTTCCGCCAAAATTGGCAGGTTCGGCCCCTTCATCCAGTTGGGCGAGACCTCCGAGGATGGAAGTGAGAAACCAGCATTTGCCAGTCTGCAACAGGGCCAGAGTATCGAGACCATCACCATCGAACAGGCGCTGAAATTATTTGACCTTCCAAGGGAGCTGGGAGAATATGAAGGAAAGAAAGTAACCGTAGGGATCGGGAAATTTGGTCCTTATGTGAAGCACGATTCCAACTTCGTTTCCCTTAAAAAGGGCATTGACGACCCATATACCGTACTTCTTGACAGGGCAATAGAATTGATTCTTGAGCGACGCGAAAAAATATCGAACTCTTTGTTAAAAACCTTTACCGAGGATTCGGAAATTAGGATCCTTCAGGGACGCTGGGGGCCATACATCTCTTACAAAAAACAGAATCTAAAGCTTAAAAAGGATACTAAGCTTGAACTATTGACGTACGCGCTTTGCAAAGAGATCATCGACGCCGAACTCAAAAAGCCCAAACAGAAAAAATCGAAGTAGAAATAACTGTCTGGTCTAATATTGATGAAAGTTTTTTATATTTTCGGTAAATCTATGACTTATGCTAAAAGAGCTCATTATACCAGCTAAATCATTACCGGTTGTTAAAAAATTCTCAGGTGATAAGGATCAACTCGGTTCACATTTGAAGAATTCTACCTGGAATGATTCTGCATTGCCAGATTTGGTTATTTTGGGTATTACAGATGACCGCGCCTCATCATCTGCGTCATTTTCAGGTGCTCCGGATTCCATTCGGGAGCAGTTGTATCAGCTCAACGGGTTTTCTGCCCCATTCCGGATCGTGGATCTCGGTAATGTGAAATCAGGCAAGGAGTTCAGTGATACGGTTGCCGCGGTACGGATGATTGCTGAAGAGCTTCACTCTCTGGGAATTCCAATGCTCACATTAGGTGGAAATCAGAGCTTTACAATTCCACTCCTAGCCGGGATAAACAAAAATGACACCATTTTATCCGTGGTGGATGACCGTATCGACAATCTTTCCCAAAAAAACACCATCCTTGACGATGTATTTTTGAACAATCTGTCGCGCGAAACCATTGTCAATGCGATGGCTGTACAGTCCTTCTTTGTCTCCCCGGATAGTAAAGAGACCTATTCTGAAGAGTTTAAAGGAATGCTTTTCACCCTGGGTGAAATCCGGAACAGGATCAAAGAGATGGAGCCCTACCTTCGTGAAACGGATTTGGTAAGTTTTGATTTTGGCTCGCTCAAACTGTGCGAAGCGCCCGGGCAGGTTAGAAATTCACCCAATGGATTAACCGGAGAAGAGGCATGTCAGCTTGCCTGGTATGCGGGAATTTCTCCCAATCCGGGTTGGTTTTCCCTTTTTGGTTATTCCCCGGAAAAAGACCCGGAACGTAATGGGGCCATGATGGCTGCCCAAATTGCCTGGTATTACCTGAATGGCAAATCCAGAAAAATTGATGAGATACCTCAGGATGAAGCGATCGACTTTCAGCATTTCGTTGTTCAAGTTGAAGGGATTCCGGATCCTGTCACCTTTTTGAAGCATCCGGTCTCCAAAAGATGGTGGATGGAAGTCCCATCGCCGGATTGCGATTTGTTTCCCCTAAGAGTACCCTGTTCCAAAAAGGACTACCGCCAGGCATGCAAAAATGAGATCCCTGAACGGTGGTGGTCTTCGTTCAACAAAAGCTACTAGAATAATATGAAAATTCGCGGATTTTTGTGGATTTTATTAAATATATGTACATTCGCCGCGAGTGCACAGCAAGATCCGCAGATTAGTCAGCACATGTTTAACCACTTGATGATTAATCCGGGAGTTGCTGGAAATTCGGGTGAAATAAACCTGTCGCTGCTCAACAGGCAGCAATGGGTTGGATTTCCGGGGGCGCCCGTGACAACGGTTTTTCAGACGGAAGGTTCTGTTAAATTGATAGGAAATGCAGACGGGCTAGGCTTTACGGTAATGAAAGATGCCATAGGTTATGAGAAAAATGTCACTTTCAGTATCAACTACGCCTATCGGTTTCCACTCGGTCAGGGAATGTTGGGATGCGGGATTTCTGCTGGCTTGATGAACAAAAATTTAAGTCCGGGCTGGTCAGCTTCCCAGGGTGGTGATCTTATCGACGGATCAGATCCATCACTACCCAAGCAAGAGGTAAATGGAGTATTGGCAGATTTTGGGGCAGGTCTTTTTTACAAACATAAAAAATATTACCTGGCCCTTTCGTCGACGCACCTTACCCAGCCCTCATTTGCGTTCGAAGAGAAAGGTCGGTATTCGCTTAGAAGACATTATTATTGTACGGGAGGTTGTAACCTTGAAATGAACGACGATCGGTTTCTCGTTCAACCATCGTTCTTACTTAAAACAACAGGTACGACTTCCCAATTGGATTTGGACCTGTTGCTTCGGTACAATAAGCGGTTTTGGGGAGGAATTGGGTACAGATTTAGAGATGCGGCAGTAGTATTTCTGGGATTTGAGATGCTTAACGGATTAAAAATAGGCTATTCTTACGATATGAGTACTTCTGTTTTATCACGTTATAACTCTGGTTCTCATGAACTTTTTGTCTCTTACGCTGTTCTTATAAATAAAAATAGAGGTCAAAAAACCAAAAGTGTAAGGTTTTTATAACTTTGGAATGGAAAAAATTGGTTCACAAAATATGAGTCGAACGATAAAACGATTGTTTGCTTATGGCAGCGTGTCAGTCATACTGCTGGTTTCCGGATGTCATAATTCCGGCAACGGTGAATTGGTGGGGGTGCAAAAAAGGGGCAAATACCTTGAACCTACCCCTCTTGGAATGGTACTGATTCCAGGCAGAAGCTTCAACATGGGGCCTTCTGACCAGGATATTACAGGCGCAACATCACCAACCCGTACGGTTGACCTGGCCACCTTCTGGATGGACGATACTGAAATTACCAACAATGAATACCGTCAGTTTGTCTATTGGGTAAGGGATTCCATCGCAAGGGATTTGTTATCTCAAAAATTTCCTGAGTTTAAACCCACAACTACCAGAAGAGGCGATCCCATTGACCCTGTCATCCTTGATTGGGATGTTAGGCTCAACTGGCGGAAAGCGGAATACATACCCGAGCTGGAACAACTTTATTATGACAAAAGCGAAAGGATATTCGGCAAAAAGGAGCTGGATGTCAGGAAGCTGAACTACAATTATTATTGGGTAGACCTGCAGCAAGCTGCCCGTCGCCAAAATTCTTACGACTTTACCAAGCAAGCTTATACCGGCAGCATCGTTGATTTGAAAGGGCAAGTCAGTCCGATTCAAAATCGGGCGAACTTTGTTATGTCCGATATGGTCAACATCTACCCTGATACCCTGGTCTGGATCCGCGATTTTACTTACGCGTTCAACGAACCCTGGGCAAAAATGTACTTTTCCCATCCCGGGTTCGACGATTATCCCGTGGTCGGCGTCAGTTGGAAACAGGCGAAGGCCTTTTGCATGTGGCGGACGAACCTAAAGAATCAAAGCCTCTCAAACAGAGGTGATTATGCGGTGCAAGATTATCGACTTCCAACAGAAGCCGAATGGGAACTGGCCGCCAGAGGTGGATTGGATAATTCAATGTATCCCTGGGGAGGTTACTACACCCGATCAAAAACCGGTTGCTTTTTGGCCAACTTTAAACCCATGCGGGGAAACTACAGTGATGATGGGGGCAAAGCTTCCATCAAAGTTGCCACCTATGAACCAAATGGGTACGGATTGTACGATATGGCCGGGAATGTGGCGGAATGGACCATTACCGCATACGACGAATCCACATACAATTTCATGCACGACATGAATCCGAATTTTGAATACAATGCCCTCTCCGACGATCCGCCAACCATGAAGCGGAAGGTGATCAGGGGAGGCTCATGGAAAGATATTGCTTATTACATCCAGGTTGGTACCCGCACTTTTGAATACCAGGATACTGCAAAATCGTATGTTGGTTTCAGATGTGTCCGTTCCTCATTTGGTGATGAATTTTAACCCTTACTGAAAAACAAATATACTTATGGGATTAGCTGAATTAACACACTCTCACAAATGGAGGTCCACCATGAATTACTTCTACAGCATCGGCGCATCCGTCGTACTGTTGGGAGCCTTATTCAAATTGGAACATTGGACCGGTGGAAGTTATATGCTCATGATCGGAATGTCATGCGAAGCATTGATCTTCTTTCTATCTGCTTTGAACCTATGGTTGAAATTCCGGACTGGACCAAGGTCTATCCGCAATTAAACCCCGATTACGAATTTGACGAAGAGCTCGATCTTTCTGCCAAATCTGCAACCGGTAGTTTGGATGAAATGCTTGAAAAAGCAGAAATCACCCCTGACATGCTGTCCAAACTCAAAAAAGGCCTACAGGATTTGACCAACACGGCCAAAGGTATTTCTGAAATTTCAAGCGCCACCCTTGCGACTGAAATGTATGTACGCAATCTGGGAAGTGCTTCACTTTCGATGAATACCTTCACGGAAGTGAACAACAAGGCCACCCAGGCAGTCGAACACTCCCTCGGCGATTTGGTACACAGCTACGAGCACTCCTCGAAGCTGATATCAACTTCGTCAAAAGAGATGGCAGAATCGTTCACCGATTCCACGAAAAAAATTAATCATCAGCTTGCTTCCACAAGTGAGAAGCTATCCTCCTCATACAAGGAGTTTACCGACTCCGTTCAAAAAGATTTCTCATCGCTCAGCGAAAATTCAAAACATTACTCAGGAGAGATTTCCAAGATGAATTCCAGTTTGGCCTCTCTTAACTCATCCTATGAGCTCCATCTGCAAAATGTTAAAAAACTGACTGAGTCTGCGGCAAAAAGTGTGGTAGACCAAGCGGGATTACAACAATTGGTGACCGGAACATTGGAGGAGGCTAAGAAATACCATCAACTGACCGAGCGAATGAACAAGAATCTGGAGGCGCTGAACCAGGTTTATGGCAATATGCTGGGCGCTATGAATATAAAAGGTTAATCCAATTAACTCGCAACCCTTATGGGAGTAAAAAACTGTCCGGAAACGCCCCGGCAACGAATGATCAGCCTGATGTACCTGGTCCTGACGGCAATGCTTGCACTCAATGTCGACAAATCAGTAGTGGATGCATTTGAGTTGGTTGACAAGGGAATCATGGAGACGATCGATAACGTCAATAGCCAAAATCGAAGCGTATACAGCGACTTCAACAGTGCGGCCCACGAGAATCCAGAAAAAGTGGGAGAATTGAACCGTACCGTCTTGAAGATCAAAGAGCGCACCGACACTTTGTACAATTACATCACCCACTTTAAGGAGATGATTGTGAAGAAAGCAGATGGCCCTAACGGAAGAATCGATAGTATCGTCAACAAGGAAGACCTGCAATATGCCGAAGAGGTGATGATGACCAAGAAAAATGGGGCTTTGCTAAAAAAGGCAGTGGAAGATTATCGTTCCTTTCTGCTTTCCAACATTGACCCAAGCCAAACCTCTTTGATCAACTCCATCAGCAAGAGTCTCGACACTTCGAATCCTCCCTCCAAAGAGGGAAGTACACCTTCCTGGGAGAGTAACAAATTTCAGGGATATCCATTGATTGCTGTAGTTACTTTGATGTCAAAATTGCAAAGTGACATCCGGAATACTGAATCGGATGTCATCAACTATTTCTACACGAAGATCGATGCCTCCTCCTTCAAATTCAACAATCTGAAGGCCCAGGTCATCGCGAAGTCCAATTATGTCCTTCAAGGGGATGTATACGAGGCGAAGGTTTTCATCTCTGCCATCGATACCACTGCTGTACCTGATATTATTGTCAACGGTAGTAAATTGCCCATTATCCCGGGGGAAAACGCCGGATTGTACAAGGCAACTGCCGGAGCAGAAGGCACCTTCGTCTGGAAAGGTATTATCAATTTCAAAAATCCCAACGGACAAATTGTTCAATATCCTTTCCAGCAGGAGTACCAGGTAGCAAAGCCTTCCATGACAGTTTCTCCGACCAAGATGAATATTCTTTACTTTGGACTTCCCAATCCGATTTCAATTTCCGTACCCGGAATTTCTTCCAGGGACATAAGTGTGACCATGAAAAACGGACACATTGATAAGTCTGGTGATGGTTTCCTTGCCTATCCGGAGAAGCTTACAGAAAAATCCTATATTACAGTAAGCGCCACTGTTGACAAAATTGTCAAACAGATTGGTACAATGGAGTTCAGGGTAAAGCGCGTTCCCAATCCTATCGCAACTGTTGCAGGTAAGAACGCCGGAAATATTTCGAGGAATGAACTAAACGGTGAAACAGGCGTTTATGCAGATATTCCGGAATTTGATTTCGAAATGAAATTTCAGGTACTCTCTTTTGACGTTTCTACTTCAAAGGGGGGATTTGTTGTGGAAAAACATGCCACTGGTGCAAAATTTACACAGGAACAGAGGGATGTATTTAATAGACTGACCCGTGGTGACCGCCTTTACATCGACAACATCGTTGCCAAAGGTGATGACGGACTGACAAGAAACCTATCCGCGATCAGTTTTAAAATTAATTAGCGATGAGACGTAAATTGTTTTTCTTATTGATTTTTTTAACCAGCGCTTCAGCCTACAGTACCCTGATGGGTCAAGGTATTGAGAATTTGGTTATCAACAGGAATGCCGGCCTATACGAGAAGAAGAGCAATCTTGATCGTAAACCAGCTCCTCTTCCAGATGTTAGGGAAGCGGATGTGGCCTGGTCCAAGACCGTTTGGAGGTTAATCGACATGCGCGAGAAGATGAACCAGCCATTCTACTTCCCCAAAACAGAAATTCAAGGCCGTTTTAACCTGATTAACCTCCTTTTGAAAGGGATCAAGGACAATACCTTTCCTGCCTTTGATCCTCCTGCCAACGATGAAAATGAGTTTGCCGTTCCTGTTAGCTATGATCAGGTGAAAGCACAATTTGGCGCCACAACCAAAACGGTCCAACGGAGGAACTTCGAAACCGGTCAGATGGAAGATGTAAAAGTGCAGCAGGAGATACCTACCGAGGAGGTAAAACAATTGCTTATTAAGGAAATTTGGTATTTTGACAAACAAAAATCAACCCTTCAGGTCAGAATATTGGGTCTATGCCCTATCCGTCTCTACTATCGTGATGAGGATGTGAACCAGGAAGTGACACTCAGGAAAAAACTCTTTTGGGTTTTCTATCCTGAAATCAGGCCTCTTCTCGCTAAAAATGAGTCGCTCAATGCCAGAAATGGGGCGAGAAATTTCAGTTTTGATGATCTATTCCTGATCAGACAGTTCGACGGCTACATCGTCAAAGAGGAGAATACCTACGACAACCGTGCAGTGCTGGACTATGCCTCCGATGAATACGCTTCGCAAGAATCTGAAAGGATAAAAAACTCGATATTCAATTACGAGCAGGATCTTTGGGAGTACTAAAAAGTTGAGAGTGGAAAGTGGAAAGTTGAGAGTTGATGAAAATTTCCATCCACTTTTATAACTTTCCACTTTCAACTTTCAACTTTCAACTCTTGCCAAACAGGGTATTGACCAGTTTCTCCACACGCTCGATCTGGTGGATTTTAATTTCAAAACGGGAGAAGTCTACCCCTTTGTTGTATTTAGAGATATAAATCTCCTTAAATCCCAGTTTCTGGGCCTCCGCAATTCGTTGCTCTACCCGGCCAACGGGCCTTATCTCGCCGGTTAATCCGATCTCGCCTGAGAAGGCAATTCCCTTGTCGATGGCAACATCAAAATTGGAGGAGAGGATGGCACATATCACCGCCAAATCCATGGCCGGATCATCCACTTTTAGCCCCCCGGCAATGTTGAGAAAGACATCCTTGACCATAAGTTTGAATCCGGCCCGCTTCTCAAGAACAGCCAACAGCATGTTCATCCTTCTCAGGTCAAATCCGGTTGCGGAACGTTGTGGCGTGCCATACGCTGCGGAGCCTACCAGCGCCTGTACCTCTATTAAAAATGAACGCATTCCCTCGATAGCAGCGGCTGTTGATGTGCCGCTCAGCCCTTCATTGTGCGACGAGAGCAACATTTCGGACGGATTGCTGACCTCACGCAAACCCGATTGCTGCATTTCATATATTCCGAGCTCCGAAGTGGAGCCAAACCTGTTTTTGACAGATCTGATAATCCTGTAAAGATGGTTTCTGTCCCCTTCGAACTGCAATACGGTATCGACAATGTGTTCCAGGACTTTGGGCCCTGCAAGACTGCCCTCCTTGTTGATATGGCCGATCAGGATCACGGCGATATTTCTGAACTTTGCCAGTTTCATGATGGCAATGGTGCACTCCCTGATCTGGGTAACGCTGCCTGCAGTCGACTCAATGGCCTCGCTGCTGACTGTTTGAATGGAGTCGATGATCACAAGGTCTGGCGATTCCCTGTCTATGTGCAGAAGGACTGATTCCAGAACAGTTTCGCACAGGAAAAGGCAGGTGGGATTCTCGCCATCCAACCGCTCAGCCCTCATCTTCAGCTGTTGCAGACTCTCTTCTCCCGAGATATAAAGAACTTTTTTACGGTGCAACTGCAGCGCAATCTGCATCACGAGGGTCGACTTTCCAATACCGGGCTCACCGCCCAGCAGGATCAGTCCGCCGGGAACCATTCCGCCACCCAATACCCTGTTGAACTCAGCATTACCGGTATCTATACGCGGAAGTTCCAAAAGATCAATCTCATTGAGGGTAACAGGCCTGGAGGAAGTCGCAGCGGTCGAAAAAGAGGTTTGGCCTTTAGCCGGCA
>Ga0265297_10002064_pt1 | contig 42956 bp, 60 predicted proteins | sample Munlanlwell13791_FD_192502 | JGI IMG/M metagenome (GOLD analysis project Ga0265297, IMG submission 192502) | Leachate microbial communities from a municipal landfill in Southern Ontario, Canada - Leachate well 137-91 | ecosystem: Engineered > Solid waste > Landfill > Unclassified | place... | reverse complement strand
CGGTTCGCTCAGCGAATAATTTAGTTAGTTTAGCTTCCCGACCAACTCTAGTGGCTTCTGATAGCCAAGGATTATCATTAATTTTACCCTTGGCATCAATAAACTTCTTTTCTTTTTGTGACATTTCTTCTTCCAATGTCTTAATTCCAGAAGAAGTTTGTAAATCTGTATATATTTGGTTTAAATTAAGAGTAGGTGTACTAGTAGGAACAACATTTGTTGCCCCTGTCGTACCAGTACCTCCAGTAGGCACTGAACTAGGAGTAGGAGTTTGTGCTTTTACTTGCTGGCGCTGAGATTGTAGATAGGATTCAAATTCCTGGGGAGTCTTTCCTTGAGCAGTTGCTGATTGAGCATTGACCTCGGATGAAACTGCTTGACCAGCCCCAATTTGATTACTCTGAGAATTAATTACTCCTGCTTCAGATAATGTCCCACCCCAATACTGGCGACCGTCATACCAACCACCCTGTTGAGCTTGAACAATTTTACCGTCATTAAGTTTAACTAGACTATTACCGATTGTTTGTGCCATATTAGAATCTACCTATATCATATTCTTGTTTTTTATTGCTTCTTGCATAAAAGTCGGGTACATAGATAAAAGGATTTATCTTTTCGTATTTACTGGCTTCTTTTTTAATCTTATCAAAAGAAATAATTAAAATTTGTTTGGCTTCTTCACTAACCATCTGACCTGTTTTTATATCCTCACCCTTTTTCTTTAGAATAGCTGCGGCCTCCAAAGCAATTGCTTCATTTCCTTCAGGCATATTACCAGTAAAGATAGTCTCGTCGGCATCTGCAGTTAGGGTTTCAACATTCTCATAACCCCAAATAGTAATAACTAAATCAGCCGTGGTAGGAGTAGGATTAATAAAATAACGTCTCCACTGAACTGCCCATCTCTTTTCAGTTAAATCGTTATCACTATCTGCTTTCCAATCTAAATAATCTTTAAATGTCTGAGGACTAAAATCCGGTTCTTGTCCCCAGGTAGTACTACCTATTTCCAATCTCCATATAGAATTGGGTCTCCAGGTCGTAGGAGCATCATAATAGTCAATATTTGCTTGAGTAGTAGTCTTCTTAGCATCTTGTAGGATGGGCCACTTAAACAATCCACCGATCTTACGATAAGCTCGATTAATTGCTAGATCAACTGTGGCGGGAGGAAAGAGCGAACTAGTATTCGAAGCGTTTAAATCTGATAAAACAGTAGTTCGTATATCTGATAGATTATCCATGTGTTTATCCTCTCAAATAAAACTACTTCTTGACAAGTGTAATCATAATTTTCATACCATGATTGGCTAAAACTTTTAAAGCTAGTTGTACCTCTTCAGGTAATTCTCGATACTTAGGAAAATCAAATTCATAGCTAAATTTAAAATCATTATCTTTCATTAATTTAGTAATCTGTTCTTCTATGGTCATAATCTAAATTCCTAAATTATTTTTAAAAATTTTGTGATAAAAAGTAAATGTTTTAGTATCGCCAATAGCATTAGTTTGATAATAAGACTTTAAATAAATATTTGTATCATCTGCATAAATAAAAGCGCCAATATCTTCTAAAGGTGCTAAAAATGTAGATCTTCCTAAATAATAAGGCATAATGGCGAATGAACTAGTTGTAAATAAATTTCCTTCAAAATCATTTACAAAACCAATAAAAAATGGAGTATACTTAAGATTATGAGCAATTGTATAAACAGTATTATCATTGACAGTCATCTGATAAGTACCAGATTGATGATATTTTAAAGTTGGATAATCTGAATGAAAATTAAAACTATCAGGATTATTAGCAGTTAATACGTTAATTCCATCTTTTGAACAAGCTATTATTGCATCGCTATTAGTTACAGTATTATCTTTTCCACTACCGTAAATAATATAACTAATGTCTACATCGATATTTGAGGCTCCAGCAAGTGATATATATAATTTAGTTGCATCACACCAGGTACTGTTAATTAAATAATTTCCGTCATATGAATAAGTGGGGGCGCTTCCTCCAAGAAGTGCTGTTTTACCATCTGGAAACTTACAAAACATAAAATATTTGTAAGGGGCTTGAACATTAGCAATATGATTAAATGAGTTTGTACCTGGTTCTAAAGTTATGCTAGTGGTTCCTTGCTTTAAAATCTTAAAATTATTTAAATCAGAATGAACTATATAATCGTTAGGATTTTTTGAATTAGCACTTTTATTAGGTCTTGCTACCTTAAACACATTATTTGACTCAGTTATTTCAGGAACACCTTCGGTATCCATATCATCATAAAAAATATCATAAGCATAATCAGAGGTAATAAAACTTTTAATAATTAAATCAGTAGTATTAGTAGCACATACTATGGAAGGAACCTCAATCGGATTATATTGATTATTTAATATTTTAAATGATCCATCATCAAATTCATCGAAATAAACCATAAAAAAAGAAATATAAGTTAAATCATGGGCAATAGTTTCAGTAGTTGGAGCGCCTGCCGATATTGTTCCAGAACCAGTTTGTTTTCTTTTAATTAAAACATTATCTTCATCAGCATACAAAGAAAAATGATCCGGATCAGTGTCAGTTAAAGCATTATATCCAGGCAACGCTGTTCTTGCTACATTAGACATTAATTTGGATTTCCTATTACTATTTGTGGTAGATCTCCATTATATAAAATAATTCTTGGAGCATCTGGATCGCCATCAATAATCCAAGTATCATTACCCACGCTAATTATTCCAGCAATAACGGCTCCGGCTTGAATGGTACCGGCAAAAGTTGCAGATCCTGTCTCCGTATCAAATCCCAAGGTAGTAATTCCAGAAGTATTTCTACCCACAAGCCCAGCAGGAGTTAGTCTCATATCTCCTGATACACCATTAACATACGTACCTATTTGAATAGCTCCCATCTGTGTAAATTCAAACTCAGCCAGAATCTTTCTTGATTTAGTATTTAAAGCTGCTCCAATTGTTTCGGTTGCAATTACCTTACGAGGAAAATCTCTACTTTTAGTAGTTTGGGGAGAAATGATGTCGCCAGAAGTTGTTTGAGAAATAGAAGTAGATACCTCTGCTTCTTGTGGAAACGGATTATCACTTATGGTTTGTGGATAATAGATCTTTTCTTCTGTCATACTAGTCAAAATGTATTCTTGAACGATAGACTTCGGGAGATGTATTTACATAAGGATTCAAACCTATTCTTTCCTCAAAAATATCCCCTTCAGCCTGAATCAAAAAGACTGCCTTTTTCTCACCCTCGGCTTCAAACAAAACCGTTCCATCCTCCATCTTTGCTTGGACCCAATCGCCGTTTTTATCTACCCGGTACCAATAATTTAAAGACGTGTGTAGGGTTAAAGGTTTACAATAAAGCTCTGCGTATTTCCAAACAGTCGCATTGACCGGCTTCTTAATTGGAGCAGGTAAATCTAAACTCTCATAAATAGCCGTTGCCTTATGATCTGGGTCAGTTGCTTTAACTCCGAAATCTGTACCATCTCTATAACTAACTAAAGTCGTACCGCTAACATTACAAAGCGCCCCTAATTCATCTGCATCTATTTGATACTCCAAATTCATCACAAAATCTTTATTCTTGTTTCTTCGTCCATAACTATATATTCCACCATAACCAGTATCAGCTCCATAGACCGCGAATAGTGCCATATTACCCACTGATTGTTTGTCTATCCATGAGAGAGTATCACCATCCCATTCAAACAAATTAACTTGGTCTACCTCGTTACAGACCCCACCAGGATTAACCTTGCCTCCACCCGGGAATACTTTTGCCGGGACTGAACTACTACCATCGGCAAAATATAGCTCTCCGTCTTCTCCGACTTGAATTAACGGCACTTCTGAGTCAATTGCCGCGTTTACTCCTCTATCTGGATCAGAGGCTAGAGTTGTCCCAGTAATTGACCTGCCACTTCTTTCTACAAAGGTCTTAGCTAGATTTCCTGGAACTAAATCTAAAGCTTCGTTAGTAAAAGATTCGTCATAACCAACCAAAGCTAAAAATGGACCGTTAGCAATCTGAGTCGCACCCCCCACTTGCTTCATGGTGTGCCAGTCTTGAGAGCTTAAATTCTGAGCTACAACAGTAACATCATTCCAGTTACTTAATCCTGGGATTAGTTTCTTTTTAACTTTAGTATCAGTACACCAGCCTAGATAGGTTAATCCGCCACTAGCTGGCATTTCCTCTGCCCCTTTGATTGCACCATCTGCATCTTTATATACTCTTTGCCAAAATCCAGCCGAATCACGTCTATAAATACAACCTGTACTACCAAAACCGTAAGTATATCCATCCGAACATTTTACGAAGAATCTAACTAGATCTTCAAAGACAGTATCAAGCCCTGCACTTGGGCTAGGAGAAGGACTTAATGAAGATGATTTTGTTGTAGAAGGAGTAGGACTAATCGAGGCAGAAGGACTGACTGATGAAGAAGGACTAGGGGTAGGACTTGAACTAGCACTCGCAGAAAGTGATGGACTCTCACTAGGAGTCGCTGAGTGTGAAACAGATGAAGAAGGAGAAGCACTACTTAATAAACCCTCTTCTTTAAAATCCTGGTTACAAGTCAAAGAATCAACATTTTTGCGAATGTCTAGATTCTTACCAAACTTAAAGGACCCCGTAATTCCCCGGTCTTCCAGGTCACTTATACCGCCGCTGAAGTGTTTTATTTCGTATATCATATTAAAACTCTCGATACTTATTAGTATATACCGTATTCTTTACTTCATATTTATCGGTATAAGCAGTGTTCTTACCCTCGTACTTATCTGTATAAACCGTATTTTTAACTTCATACTTGTCAGTGTATTGAGCAGGAGAAGGGGAAGGAGAAAAGCTCGAACTTACGGATACAGACACACTCACACTTGGGCTAATAGAAGGAGATTTGCTTACTGAAACAGAAGGAGATAGCGATACTGATACCGATGCAGAAACAGAGGCGGAGATACTTGAGCTAACTGATTCTGAAATACTAGATGAAACTGATGGACTCGCACTTACACTTACAGATGAACTTATCGAGTCACTAACCGATGGAGTTGCCGATTCAGATAAAGAGGCACTAACTGACTCTGAAGCTGAGGCAGAAACAGAGGGGGTCGCTGATACTGAGCTACTATCGCTAACAGAAGCACTTTGTGACGCGCTAGTGGAGCTAGAAACTGAAGCGGAAACTGAAGCGGAAACACTCTCTGAACTACTAGGTGTTAATGAAGACGAAACTGAAGGACTACTTGAAGGAGTGGTACTGGTTGAACTAGATGGAGTCAATGAAATAGAAATACTAGATGAAGTAGAGGCAGAGACACTCGCTGAAACTGAAGGAGTGGCGGAAACAGAAATTGAGGCACTAACAGATTGAGAAATACTTGGAGTAGCTGATGTAGATGAAGAACTAGATGCTGAGGGGCTAGCTGACTGCGAAATTGAAGGAGTAGGTGAAGCAGATGTTGAGGCAGATGATGAGGGAGTTGCTGATACCGATACTGAAGATGAAACCGAAGGACTTTTAGAGACAGACACTGAAAGACTAGGACTTAATGAACTAGAAATAGAAACAGATGGGCTTAAAGATAAGCTTACTGATGGAGTTATACTTGGAGAGGTTCCTTCATCACCTACGGTATAAAAATTGGCAGCATCAAAAAGATTATTATATTTAGTCTCAATATATCCGGCAGTTAAAACTTCACCATTTAACAAAAACAGCTCATCTAATGCGCCGTTAATGCCATAATAAGTACCTTCGGATGTTGTACTTGCGCCAACCCTAACGTAATTAGTAGAGTAATAAGCTATGGTCAAAACATCAGTTACGGTTCTTACCAATTGACCATCAATATAAAATTTAAGTGTTCCTGACTCTTTAGTAATTACTACTAAATGCCACTCACTATCATCAACGACTTCCGTTGTTACATATCCGTCACCATCACTTAATCCATCACCAACACTCATTCCTAAAGCACCGCCACTGGATATATAAAACTGGAATCCATAATAGGTTCCAGGTGCGCCAGGGAAATAATTATGTGAAACAAAAATACTATCGTCTGAATCGTTTGGTCCGATTTTAATGCATGTTCCTAAAGTAAAATTACCAGTTGGTTTAAAATCGGCATGATCTGAAAGAGTAATAATTGATGAAGATCCATTTAATCCTGCTCCCTGAGCCACTTTACCATTAGCATCTGAATAGGTAATATTTGTGTCACTTCCATCGTGGTTATTATCTGACGAATCTGTTGAATTACCGTTTAAATGGTAAACGGCTTTAAAATTAGTTTGCCAAGTACCATCAATATCTCCTTGGAAGGTTGAAATACTTTCATTGGAATACTGAAGATAAATAACGGTATCATCGTCATAATCAAGAATTGGAATCCTGACCCAGGCAATTAGTTGCCCGGTAGTGGCATCATATTTTTCAACCTCAAAATCTAAAATGTTATTACCAAACTCATCTGAGGTAAAAATAATATCGTAACCATTGGCATCAGTAACGTCCCCACCATTAGCCGTAGTCTTTAAATCAGCAATCGTACTTTCAAACTTAAAAACATAATCAGTTATATTGGTTACTCCGGCAACCATCGCAGCATTGATAGTAATTGGTCGATGATAAATATAATCACTTTGACTGGGACTAGCACTAGGACTCGGGCTTAAAGATAACGAAACTGATACTGACTGACTGACGGAAGGTGATGGGCTTAACGAACTAGAAGCTGAAACAGATGGTGATTTTGATTCAGATATCGAAGGACTAGGTGATGACGAAATAGAAGGAGTAGCGCTAACAGAGACTGAAGCACTTACTGAAGGACTTGGGCTTAAAGATGAACTAGCAGAGACAGATTGAGAGACCGAAGGGCTGGGTGACATTGAGCTACTGGCTGAAACCGAAGGTGAAGGCGATAAAGACAACGAAACCGATACAGAAGCCGAAATAGAGGGACTGGGTGAGCTTGAAGCACTCGCACTAACGGAGGGGCTAGGACTTAACGAACTTGAAGCTGAGACCGACTCTGAAATGCTAGGACTTAAAGATAAAGACACACTTGCCGAAATAGAAGGACTTGGAGAAATAGATAACGAGACACTTGAAGATGGAGTTGCAGATACTGAAACGGATGATGAAACCGAAGGTGATTTAGATTCAGATACTGAAGAACTTATGGAAGGTGACAGACTCAAACTACTGCTAGCAGAAGATGAAGGAGTAGCAGATACAGAAATACTAGCAGATAAAGAAGGACTCTTTGATTCTGAAACTGAAGGACTAAGACTCAATGAAATACTGGCACTTATTGATGGAGTTGCTGAAACTGATACCGATGGTGATATTGAAGGAGAAGGTGATTTAGATAAACTAACAGAACTTGAAGGCGTAGTAGAGACTGAGACTGAATCAGATATACTAGGACTAGCTGATATAGAGACACTAGGAGTGGGAGAGACAGAGGCAGAAGCTGATGAAGATGGGGTAGTTGAAATCGAGACTGAAGGAGAGGCACTAGCTGATCCAGCAGAAGTATAAGTAACAACTAATTTTAAACCACTTACATTTCCTGTTGTTTCAAAATTACAAAATTGAATATATTTTCCAGCAGCACCACCATCATTTTTCCAAAGCACCATCATATCATTACCAGATTCCCATCCAATCCTATTAATTATTTCAGAAACAGGAGTAATAATGCTTGGTGAAGTTTTCCAAGATCCAGAAGACCAAGAACTAATATCCCAATCAATTCCAGATGTAACAGCTTTTCCATCTGCAGTTGCTACGCTTGTTGGAGCCGTCGCACTATTTTCATCATTAAGATATACTTTTGTATTAACACTTAATGAATTTCCAGATGATGATAATACTTGTATTACGGCAGAATTTATTGTTGCTCCATTTGGAATAAGTACGCCTAAAACTCTACCAAAAAAACTATAACTTGTGCCAACTGGACTAACACTTGTGCCAGATTGGAAACTTGAAGATGACCAATAACCATCATTTGCTCCAACACTTATCTGATAATTAACATCAGTATCAATTTTTAAATTGCTCTTAAATCCTTTTTCCTCCCAATAAAATGATTTATCATTTATTGCGGTTTTTTTAGTAACAATTGAAACTTGTTTATGTTTGCCATCTATATTTTTTTCTATCAAATCAATAGCTTCTGGTGTTTTTCTAAATTTAAGTGATCCTATTCCAGTTGATTTATTTTCTTCAGTTATTTTCCATTTTATACTTTTAACTTTGTCTGTTTTAATTATTTTCCACAATCTTACTTTATCTGATTGAACATCAAACTCAAATTCAACATCATCTTTACTTAATCCCTTATTCTCTAGTTCAATTTTATATTTATGACCTGTTTTTCTTGATTCAATTTCATAACCTATATTATTTTTAAAAATTTTAACTTTAATCGGCATTTTGTCATATAAAATATAATCATCTATATCTACCGTATGTTCATCATCTATTTCTTCCCATTGTTCATTTTTATTATAGGTTTGTTTAAAATGAATTGGTCCAATATTTCCATTCCAAGTATAAGTACCGTCTAAATTTTGAAAAGTTTTAGAATTTTCATTTCTTTTATCTAATACTTCAACAGAATCTATATATGGTTTTTCAATTATTCGACCAAAATTCATTTTTCCTCCTTTCTTTTGTTAAATCATCTTTAGGAGTAGCAAAAAAAGTATTATCTTTAATCTGATATTTTTGTTTAACTTGAGAAGTAATTTTATTAAGGTCAATCTGAGCCATGCCTCATTTCTAGCAAATAAAACTATTTCGAGGCAAACTCAATTATTCAAAACAGAGGTGATATATTTCATGTCGTCTTCATTTAATTTGGGACCAAGACCCACGAAGAAGGTTCTATTAAGTACAGTATTTGAATTAACCAATGAGCTGGCAATCCGACCGGTATTTCTATAAGCTGGATGAGCTGTAATGTTACCGGCAAATAATGATCTGGTCTGGATGCCTTTACTCTCTAAATTCTCAACAAACTCTTTTCTGTTCTGATTTTTTAGAGTAATAGGAAAAGCAAACCATGACGGATCGGCATCAGGTAAATAAGTAGGTAATATGTATTTATCACTATCTGTGTATTTAATTAAAGTCGCAAAGTTTTCTCTTCTCTTGCTTATAAAACCATCTAATCTATCAAGTTGTACTACCCCAAAAGCGGCTTGGGCTTCAGTCATCTTGAGATTCATACCTAAATTAATATAGAAGTATTTATGATCAAATGGTGGGTTCACAAACCTATTCCCACAAGCAGCCGCTTCATCCCACCTACACCAGCAAGCCCTCCCCCAATCTCTAATACTCTTGCATTTACGATATAAGGCATAATCGTTAGTTAAAATAGCCCCACCCTCACCGAATGTAGTCATGTGATGGGCTGGATAAAATGAAACAGTAGCCATATCTCCGAATGTACCTAGTTTCTGACCCTTCCAGGTGCTACCAGTAGCGTCACAGGAATCTTCTATTAACTTTAGATTATGCTTCTTAACTATCGCCATTAGTTTATCCATGTCACACATATTACCTAGAGTGTGAGCAAAGAAAAGAGCTTTTGTTTTATCGGTAATAGCTTGCTCAATCTCATCTAGTTTAATTGTGTATTGGGGAATATCGCAGTCAACATACACCGGCTCAAGAGAATGATAAAGAATAGCTGAAACAGTAGTAGGAAAAGCCATTGCAGTCGTAATAACCTCTGACCCTTTCTCCAATCCCAAAGCCTGGACCGCGATAAAGTTAGCAGATGAACCAGAATTAACAGCCACAGCATATTTAACCCCCCACCACTTAGCTAGCTTCTCTTCAAACTCTTGAGAATATTTACCCCCGGATAACCACTTACCATCAAAAACTTCTAGAACCTTGGCTCGTTCTTCTTCCCCATACGTGGCCTCGGCATAGTAAATCGTCTTTTTCATATAGAACCTAAAAAGTCACCCTTTTTAAAATTCCATCCTTCTATCTCACTAGCATCCTTCTCAACCCAATTTTGAGCGTTCTTGGGATTTCTAAACTCACTAACTGACCATTTACTTGAGGTTAAACTACCTTCGTGTCTAATGTCGATATTAGGAAACTCTGAATCGAATCTTTCTACATTATATTTACGAGAAAACTCTGCTCTACCGTGTGTACCTGGTTCAAAACCTACCTTGTGGGCGTTATCACTAGTAAATCCCTCTTTCTCTAGGTAGCTAACAACTTGTCGGTAGTATTCAACTAATAATTTACGATAGGCTACAATCCCAGGTAATAATTGAGTGTCATAATGAACTGCCAGACCATCATTTGACCTGACTCGCCACCAGTTCCAGTTATAATAGAATGTATTATCTCTTAACGGAGTAAATTTAAAGTGTGAAGGATGATATAACCAGTCATGTTCAGTAAAAAATATCACATCGCTAGTAGATTCCTCCAAAGCCTTCAAAATCTGCCTGAAATAAGCCTCATAGCCTCTTTTCAGGGGAGCCATACAGAAGTTCTTACCAAAGTTTAGGGGTTTAAGTGAAGTGCTAACAATTGGCAAGCCTATCGAAGCAATTTGATTGCGACAGGCTTTTGCAATCCTCATATTCAAAGCATTGTCTGTGTAATATACACATCCTTTACTTACTTGTTTGGGTTCTGGGGTGATTCCTCTTTCCTTATAAAACTTTTCACCTTCTTGATTAACCATATCTAGTGTTTGTTTACCATTAGGGGTGTGCCAGTCTGGACCTTCTTTTTTATCATTATCTAGTGGGTAGAATTTATCTACTAACCAAGATAAAGGTCTGATTTGTTTAGACCACTTATTGTGATACCAGATATCTTTACAGAGTTTCCGAGCATGTTCTACCTGTTTACCCGATTGTTTATAAGGAAATCCGAAATCGCCACCTTGAGTCCTAAATAGGTGGCTGAACCAAGTCTTTTTGTTTACCACCAGTCTGCCACCACTTAACCAAGTCTTACATGATATTTCACTACCTACTTGACCCCAGGAGCCATAGTTTTCATCTAACCCCTCAATCTCCAACCATCTCTTACGGTGCATAAACCAACAAGCCCCAATGAATGACATCGTATCTGCAATATCATCCTGAGCATCAGGGTGTTTATCTCTAGCCCCAAAGTATTGAAAGTGCAGGGTACTATCAAATCTCATAAACCAAGTACGTTTGTGTAGTCTAGGTTTCCAGATAATTTCACGTTCCATTTTACCGTGACACTTCTCACATTCTTTGGGAGTTGGACATTGATAGAGTCTATGTCCACAACCATTTTGAGGTTCATTTGTTCCCGGCTTATTAAATCCAGGACTACCAACACATACCCAATCAAAACCATGCAAGTTGTACATGGTAGGTATGACCGTCCAGTTATATTCACAATCAGCCATTAGCTTAACGTCAAATCCCTCATCAACAATACAATGTGCGTCTAGCTTCAGGATGTACTTGGCAGTTGAAAGATTAGCAGCTTCATTGATAGCAGCTCGTTGACCAATAGATTCAGAGTGATAGATAATCTTAACGTCTGGGTGATCGGGGAGTGGAGGATTCGCCCAAGAACCATCTAGGACCACAATCACTTCAGTTTTGGCACGTCTCTTGATTAAAACATCTTCTACTGTACGAGCTAAAAACTCTTCATTGCGCGCTGCTATGAGTACTGAGAGATCCATTTTTTGTTTCTTTCTAAAATAACTTTAGTAATATCAGGATCTAATCCAGCACTTTCAGCCCAGGCACACCAAGCATAAACATCTTTGGGAATACATTTTGATTTAAAGCCTCGTCTTTCTCGTAGTACAAACGTCCACCATAAATTAAATCTAGGATCATCGCCATAAACCGCATCTCTTATCGTGTAGTAGTCTACGCCAGCTAATTCACAGGCATCATAAAGTTCTTGGCATTCTGATACTTTAAAAGCAATTGCCCTGTTTTCAGTAATTTTAATAACCTCAGCTTCTAGGTTGGTACACTGTCTAATTTTAATATTTGCGTTATATGCACCAGTATATAAATCAATTAACATTCTTCTATCTAGTGGTTTACCACCGATAATGATAAATTCCCTAGCCATCTGATCAGTCATAGGGTGATTCTTTGTCTCGCCAAGATATTCGGGTTGCATCACTATTCGTTTACCATACTTATTAGATAAGTAGTCACAAGTACCAGGATTAACAGTTGATCTCATTACAATTAAAGGACATTCACACCATGAGACACACTCTTCGACGATTGAGGTATCTAGTTTTTTATCATCAATACATGGAGTTGGTACACAAATAAAAGCCACATCGGCTTTATTAACTTCTTCTTTAGTACCTATCTTAGAAGTATAAATATAGGCATCAGGAAAAATCTGTTGCATGGCCTTACCCACATATCCATTACCTATAATTGCAACTTTCATGTTTTCCTTTCTAGCTTAATCGAGTTTTTAACATCAGGAAAACACTTTTCTATTCGTTGACACTTCTGAGTAAATAATCCTAATATCCTCCGATGTTCTAAATTATATTTAATATCGCTACTAACATAATCAACCGGTTCACCATTAACAAAATCAATCACAATAAAATCTTTGTACTCATCTTCTCTATCTATCCAACCAAAGGCGTATATATGTCCTACCTTCTGACTAATTCTGTCCCACCTAACTACTGGCAACTTATTCAACCAATTAGTTATCTTAGGAACGTAACTTGACCTTAGTGGAAAGTACCAGCGTTTAGCCATTGATTACTACCCAATCATTAGCTATTAAATCAGCTTCAGAAACAATCAATTTATTAAAGATATCAGCACCAGCATGATGAACCATTAACCAACCATCTTTTAATATAAAATACTCATCTGCATTATTCCATTCAACTCTAGTAATCTTTTTACCATTCACAATTTCACCCATAGCCTCACTAAAAGATATTGTGATAAATGTGTTCCCAGTAATAACCGCCTCTTCTACTGGACTTTCTGGCAATGGACTCTTTGAAAATTTGTCAAATATACTCATATTATCCTTTCTTTGATAATGACGTACTAATATTTAATTCCTCTTTTTTATGTTTCTCTAAAAACTCATTAATTGCAATACGAATATATTCAGCAATACTAGAATTATTCACGGAGAGTTTTTTTAAATCTCGATATTGATCATTATTTAGATAAAGATTAAAACGTATCATATACATATCCTACACATAGAAAATAGTTGCTGTCAAGGTTTATGAAGAATCGAAACTACCTGTCTATACTTCTCGTAGCCTATTTCTTTTCTACCCTCGTTAACAAATCCCGGTACACATGCTGATAATAAAAAAGCACCCAACGGGCCCCAAAACACACAGTCATAATTAATAGTCAAGATAATATTCCACTTATGCAAACCTCGCTCTCTTTGATGTAATGCGGTATTAAAGTAATGACGTAAATAAATGTACCCACCTGGTTTACATATTCGATACATCTCTTTAATCGCTAAATCAGGGTGCAAACAATGATCTAGAGCGTTTACACAATGCACAATATCAAATGAATTATCTGGGTAAGTTAAATGCTCCATATCCTGCTTCTCAATGGGAAAGAGTGGAGTAATATTGTTCTGTTTTAGCACTCCCATATATTGCTCTGCTAATTCATCAGAAGGATGTACAGTTATGTCTACTCCATCTAATAAAGAACCAGTAGTAGACCACATCCCAGCCCCGATGTCGGCAATAGAGACTTGCTTCTTATCACCAATTAGAGGAAGGAAATACTGATCAATTGGGAATCGTCTATTAAAGGACTCAGCCTTAGCCATCATCGTTTTAGTATAGTGATGAAGAGTAAAAGCGTGTCCTTTCTCTCGTTCATTTTGCAAGCCAGAGCCATTTTCCATAATTACCCACCTTCTCTTCTTTTAATAATTTAAACCCAATACTTAATGGATATGATTCATCACAAGTCACCCCGGCCCACCACGGGTCCATGCTATCTATTTTGTCAATTCTAACTCTGACCTTAAACAATCCTCCTGGTTTCAATACTCTATAGGCTTCTCTAAAATTACTTTCTACCATTTCCATAGTCTTCATGTGTTGAAAGACTAAATAAGAAAACACAATATCTATACTTTCACTTGGTATCGGTAATGTTTCTCCATCAGTAACTAAAAAGTATATTCCATCCAATCTATTTTTAGCTTGATTGATCATCTCCTCTGAAATATCGGTAGCTACTACATCATACTTTTTGTTGATAAACTCAGTCATTCGACCAGTACCACAGCCTATTTCAAGAAACACACCGTAACTCTTCATTAGAGGGTCACTGGCAACATACTTTTCGTAGTCTTCTTTACCACTCTGTCTAAATTGTTCCTCAGTAATGCCCTTGCCGAATCCTGATTGAATATAGTAGCGAGAGTTTTTCTTAGCTAGTTTGTCCCAGAGTTGTTTCATACGTCATTCTTAATAAATAAATTACTATTAGCTTTTCGTTTTTCAAATATCAGTCTATTTTTATCCTGCATTGCATTAGCATCAATATTCTCATTCTTAAACGTAGTGTGTCCATAGTGATGTACATAAGAATGTGTTACCCAATAAGTTTTAAATCCTACTTGATTAGCCCTCCAGAAAAAATCTGTCTCTTCATATGTACCTATTCCATATCTCTTCCAATCAAAAACCCCTATTTTATCGATAACTTTTTTATGAGTTAAAAAACAAAATCCATATATCTGACAGTTGATATATCCAGTATCTAGACCACGCGCGTACCTATTAATATCTTCCTGAGTCATGTCAAATCTCTTGCGTTGTATTTCTCTATCAGATCTATTGCCTCCACCAAAACAAGTCGAAGGTGAAGCTGCCCCACAGTCTAGGTTATCTTGAAAGCATTGTTGTAAATAAACCAACCAATTAGGAGAAAACATCGTGTCGTTATCTACAATCGCAATGTAATCATATTTAGCTACTTTGATCCCCTGGTTCCACGCATAAGGACTACCCTTATTCTCTTTATTAAAAATTAACTTTACATCCCAGAGATCTTTCAGACTATTTAAATAGTCAATCGTGTCCTGCTTACTACCGTTATCGACAATAATTAATTCACAATTCTCAGTATTTTCTTTTAAACTATTTAAACAGCGTTTAGTAAAATCTAAACAGTCTAGTGTTAAAATGATTATTGAGACTGGCTTCATATACTTTTAATTGTATTAATAACAAGTCTTACTTCTTCCCAAGTCATTCGAGTATGAAGTGGAATATAAATATACTTATCTTCAATCTCATTCATATTAGGTAGATCTTGCCTCTTGCCATCAAAGATAGTAAAAATGTCATTTCTAACCTGCACTAGATTTGTTTCAATTCCTTTATTCTTTAGCGTTTCAGCAAATTGGTCTCGGTCCATTTCATGTAAAATAAGACCGCATAACCAGTATGTATTATCTTTACCATCAACTACTTCTATTCCCTTGTAACCGTCTAACTCGTTTTTATATAAATTAAAGATCTCTTTACGATATTCAATAATGTCGTCATATTCTTGTAAGCCTGCTAAACCGAATGTAGCGTCTATATCAGTAGGTTGATACTTAAACCCTGGCTCAGTAATATCAAACGTCATTTCTCGCTTCTGGTAGGCTTGCCAACCCTTCTTTTGCTTCTGTTCACGATCTATACCAAACCAACGCAGTAGTTTAGCTCGTCTATACATTTTTTCATCATTAACACTCAGTAATCCACCGTCCCCAGTCGTGAAGTGTTTAATAGCCTGAAAACTATAAATAATCATATCGCCGTTGTTATGTCCAATTGCCTGAGCGGCATCAATGATCACCGGTACGTCGAACCCAGTTAAATCACACTTAATCCCACCCAAAGAAACACCGATAATAGCTTTAGTCTTGGGAGTTATTACTTTACGGACTGTCTCATTAGTTGAAACCAGTGTATGAGGATCAATATCAGCCCAGATTATCTTTACACCTCGTCTTAGTAATGGAATATTGGTAGCTGTACAAGTTAAGACACTAGAAACTACCTCATCTCCTGCCTTTAGATCTAACAAAGTATAGGCTAACTCAAGAGCTGATGAACCGGAATTAACAAACAAAGGGTGCTTAAGATTAAACTTCTTGCCTATTTGTTCTTCAAACTCATCAACTAGAGGACCCTGGCCCAACCATTTTGTCTTTAAAGTATCGCCAAGCATGGAGTATAACTGGCTGGGTACATGAGGATAAAACATTGAAACTTGCATATTACCAAACCTCCATTACCTCAATATTTTCTACCGGGATACTCGTAAATAAATACTTATTTTGATATACAAACTGGTAATGATAGCCTGCTTTTAAATAGAATTGGAGTATTTCTTCAGTATCACAGAACCCCACGATACAATACTTGTGATCTTGTTTAGCCATATCCTCAAAAGCTCTTAGTGCATGAGTACCCATTCCTTTTCTTGATGGTCGGCAATGGAAATCAGCCAAACCGTAAACTAATCTTGGTTCGCCATCAATAATAACTGTTTTATCAAGTAATTGTGCCCATATCTTTACCCACATTTTAGTTCCTTATACATATTTATTATGTTGTCTATATGATACTCTTCTGCCTTTTTTATACCTTTCTCAGCATATTCTCTATAAAATATATCATTATCTTTGAGTTCTTTAACCAATACAATTAAATTGTCAATATTTCTAGTAAAAATAGAATCATGCAACCATTCTGTGGTGTAGTCTAGTTCAGGATAAGAAACCGTAGGTATACCAAACGATCCGGCATTACTTAATTTAAGTGGGCTTCTGAGAGGTTCATATCGTGGGGACCAAGCCTTGGGCCGCCACACAATCTGGATATCGATACTCTTATAAAAATCTACTATCTTCTGTCGGTCCTCACCGTAGGTATTCCAGTAATCCTCTTCATATTTTAACTCTAAACCAATATCTTTTAACTTCGCTCTAATATCTTCAATCGGATACTGAAAAGCGTTTTTATTACCCATGATACCTACTACTTTAACTTCACGGTCAGGTCTTAACTCTCGATCAAAATTGCAATGATGATGAGGAATTAAAACAATATCATCCCTATTTAGCAATTCCTTTAACTTGTCTCTTTGGGTAACTCCAAGAGCAATCACTCCAATTTCAGGATGACTTTTAAGGTATTCAATTGCCCGGGGAGCGTCACAGACATCAATATAAGAGTGTTTGGGATGAAAGGGGTGTTTATGAGTCTTAACATAAATACATATATCGTTTTCATAATTAACCTCCGGATTCTCTTTAGCACCCAGATACTGGGCTATCTGATGACCCCTGATAGTACCTGCTCCGCCTCTAGTATAAAAGAAACTAATTTCCAAATAGATCCTCTCTTAATAATTCGGCTCTGCCCCAATATGGTAAACAATCAATTGATTCCTTCGATGTTTGAGTCTTTGGCCTCATGCCGTTACCAGTCTTAATATTAACAATTGGATATTCTAATTGTACCTTGATGGGCCTGTAGTCACCCCTGTATTCCATTCCTTTACCATTCCCCTCTTTTAATAATTTAATCGCATACTCTCTACCAGACATGTGCGCGCAATCTGATCTACCTTTGAGATAAAAACCACCTTGACGATATAAAACATAAACACTCTCAAACCAATATCTTTTATTTATGTCGTCTGGCTGATAGTTAAAATAATCTGGTGGATAAATCGTGTCTGCCTCAGCAAACGTCACAAATGGGGTAGTAGCTGCTTCACACCCTATTAGCATCTGTTTAAAACCATTCTCAGGAGATACACCAATGTCCCCAACACAAATATTCTTACCCAGATTCATAGGTTTTTGAGATACACTAATAATAGGCATATCTTGAGGTAATCTCTCGATTATTTTTCTTTCAAAAGACTCATTTTCTCGATTACTGGTGTAATACACTATTGTGGTTAACATAAGGCATCTGTCTGCCAGGAAACACCCTGGCTCTTATCTCTGCTGAATCAGTAACATCTAATTTTGTGTAATCAAACTCGCCATTCTTGTGAACATAGGATACTTTACTCTTAACTTGCTTAGTCGTGTATTTACCCTCAGCATAATCAATCAGATTCTCTTCTAGTATCTCGGTTAGTAAAGCTAGGTTTTTGTTATATAAAGAATACGCAGTATCATAACTTTTAACTGGGAATGTTCTTTTTAAGACTATAGCGCCGTTATCGACCTTCTCTTCAATCAAGTGAACAGTTACTCCGAACCTCTTTAATCCATGAATAATCGCCCATGAGGTAGTATCTACACCTCTTAACTCTGGAAGTGGTGCTGTATGAAAGTTAATAATCGGTACGCCTACTCGCTCAATAAAGTCTTTCTTTAACAGATATGGATACTTAACACTAAACGCAGCTTGGGGATGAAAATTGTCCGGCAATACCGGATCTCTGACCCGATCAGCAATCATCAGTACATCATAATCAGATAATATGTATCTAGCATATTGAGCTATTGGACTGTCACCTAGTAATAAGATCTTTACTTTTTCCATAGCTTTAATATATCCTCTGCTGATCCCCAATCAGCAAGTGCGGTTATTCTCAAATCTCCTAGTTTCTTCTTCTTACCCTGATTGACTGCATAACCATAAGCTAAATCGTGACTAAATACTATACTTGGCACCCATGAGTTATATTCATGTACTGGATTAATTTTAACACCTAAACAGCCCTCATACTTACCAGGATCACCCCAATACTTGAGTATCTTTCTTTCCGGCCAGCCAATCTTCTCTAATTCTTCTTTCCGTCTAAACCTTTCCTCCATTGCTTCGATCAACATCTCACGTTTTGCAATCAACTGATTAACTACAAATCTCTTGAAACGAAATGAAAACATGGGAGGCCGAGTCCAAGTGAATATAGATACTCGATTAGCATCGTATAGAAAGTAATTTCCTTCTATAAACTCGGGCTTAACGAAGTATCCAAAGTTAAAATGTTGCTCTGAATAAAGTACATCGTCTTCTGCCATAGCAACCCATTTCGTCTTAGCCGCTTTACAACCCTCTAGAATTTGTCGATAGATATTAAAATGTGATCTGCCAATATCTCCAACATAAACATTCGTACTATTATCACCAAACATAGTAGGCTTCTGGGATACAATTACAATCGGTCTACCCTTGGCCGCCTTCAACATCTGGGTTCTGACATTATTAAGAAAATATGGATTACGAGAATCCAGATAATTTGAGGTGTAGTGCACCAAAGTGAGGTCATCGTGCTCAAACTTTTTTTTGGCAATGTCTTGCATAACTTTCCGTTTTTTTATGACACTCCTTACAAAGCGTTCTACCATTATCAATGGCAAAACGAAGCTCAGGATAGTCACAAAATGGTTTAATATGGTCTGCCTCTAAATATCCACCCTTTTGTCCACAAAATCTACAAGTATAATTATCTCTTTCAAAAACAGATTTGCGCCATAATTTATATTCTCTTGATGTTCTAATTAAACGATAAGACGGAGTTTTTCTTACAAAATCTCTTTTTAAATGAGACTCTGATATTTTATATTTTGTTTCCTCACTGTGTTTCCTTCCAATAGGAGAAGGTGGATACCACCCATTTTTTTTCATTGATTCGCTTATTTTCTTTTTCCATTCTTCAGAAAAAGGTTTTCTTTTCTTTCCCAAATGAGATTTTCCTATTTTTTCTCTCCATTCTTTTGTTAACTTTTTACCACGACCAGCAATGCTCATTTTCATTCGCATTTCTTCTGGCATTTTTTTACCCAGCCAGCTTTTATTGTGAGCATTATGTTCACTTATCTTTCTTTTTGTTTCTTCCGAATGTTTTGTCCCTAAACGAGCTTGACGCATTTTTTCTTTTGCTTCTTCTGTGTGTTTCATATTATTTAAACAAAATATTTTCTAAATCTTCAGCATTGCCCCAATAAGGTAATTCTTTAACCGGACTACCTTCTGTATTTACTCCAGATTTAATTCTCATGCCTTCTGGTGTTTTACAATTAATAATTGGTATCTGACTTCTGAATGGCGTCCAATCTTTCCACTTATGAAATAAGGGGTGTTGTGGTTTATGACCAGGCCACCATTTCCTATCTTCTTTAAGTGACCGAGGAAACCTAGACAATAGAAACTCTCGGTTAGAGAATAATCCGCATAAAGAGAATGCCTTCTGATTAAAGATGTGTGATCCCTGCCATAGAATATACAGGTTGGTGTAGTGTCCGGCGGTCCAGTCATCACCTGGTTGAAAATCAAAGTAACCAGTAGGAGGATAAAGACAATCAGCCTCAACAGTACAGACGTATTTAGTCTTAGCTTCCAGGCAGGCGATTTGCATTTGTCGGTAGATATTATAATCAGACAGCCCCACATCCCCTACACAGATATTATGCCCGAAATCAGTCGGTTTATGGGTAACAGAGATTAAAGGAGTATCACCAATAGTCTTTATGATTCGTTCTTGAACCTTAGCCTCAAATTCTGGCTTTTCACGGTTGCTTGAGTAGTAAATAACTGTTAAATCTTTATTTGTCATCGTCATTTTCAAAACTTGGTGATGGAGATGGCGAATATGAAGGTGAGGGTGAAAAACTAGGCGATGGTGACTCTGAAACTGAACAAAAAATTTGTTCATACAGATCTGTTGTTATATTCATAACTTCTTCATCAGTCAACTTTAAATGTAATTCTTTTTTACCAAAACGAATACCCAAATCCCAATCAAAATCATCAATTTTCTTGATAAGACTTATTACTTGACCAGCTTCTGTTTTTATTTCCATGTTGGTACCTCCCCAAACTTATTAATAAGCCATTGAAAGTCATGTCGTTGTTTATGCCACATCTTTTCAGTCAACCACCTCTTAACATAATTCTCAGCTATCTCAAAGTCACTTCCACCCAACGCATAACCTCTACCCTCGGTCTTGTGCCAGTGGCAGTAGTAGGTATTCTTATTAACTTTAACTTTACCCCCACTTAACCATACCTTTAACCCTATTTCCTGAAACTCTGAAGCAAATGATCCATAGTGTTCGATGTCTTCCAACTCCAACCAATGATAATATGATTTCTTCATAAACCAACATGACCCCTGACCACTCATAACATCATCGATCATTACTTCTTTTAACTTAGGATCATTGTTCTTTTCTGTCCACACCTCACCATGAAGGTCTTTATTAAGAAACATGTAGTCTACTGGATACTTATTATCGCTTCTTTCCTCTACTTTCCAGTTCTTAACATCCAAAGCATACCGGCGAGGCACTACTACCCAATCATACTCACACGTTTTAGTTAGTATTTCATCAAATCCTGGTCCAAATATACAGTGTGCATCTGTTTTGAGGATATATTCGCCCCTTGCAATAGAAACAGCCGAATTTATGGCATTACGCATGCCTTTAGCCTGGGAAAAGTGTATATATTTGACTCTTTTATCATTAACTATGTCTGAAATAGGAGGCCAGTAGCCGTCAAGCACCGCGATTATCTCAATCTCACCAGTTGCTTTGATTAATAGATCTTGAATTGTTTGTTTTAGGTAGGGTTCATTACGTGAAGGTATGACAATAGACGTACACATAACATACATCATAACAAAATAATGTAATTAGGTCAATTAAAAATTGGGAAATGAAGGACTTGGAGAGATTGATAAACTTACTGACTTTGAAGGACTAACAGATAAAGATGGAGAAGCAGAAATACTCGCACTTGCACTAATTGAAAGTGAAACTGACTCAGATACTGATGAAGAAACCGATGGACTTGGTGAACCAGAAAGACTTACGCTAGTAGAAGGCGATAAAGAACTAGATAAGCTCACAGATAATGATGGTGAAGCACTAATTGAAACCGATGGTGTTGGTGATTTACTATGTGATGGTGATTGTGATGCGCTGGCGGACACACTTGGGGTTGCTGAAATAGATACTGATAAACTAGCTGAAACGCTAGGTGACTTAGATAATGACACTGAAGGTGTAACCGATGCTGAAACTGAAGCTGAAACGCTAGGTGACTTAGATATAGAAACACTTGGTGATAAAGAAAGAGATGTACTAGCTGAACTACTTGGAGTTGATGAGACTGAAACACTAGGGGACTTAGAAAGAGAAATACTAGGACTCTTTGAGACTGATACTGAAGGCGAAGGACTCGGACTTAAAGATGCTGAGAGTGAAGCTGATACACTTGGAGTAGCGGAAACAGGAGAAGCTCCAAGTTGTGACCAAACAGCAGTAGTAGAATCACCTGTATTAATATAAATGTTATTACCAGTCTTATCTAAATCTCGGAATAACGCACCTTGTTTAAATCCTTCATAACCTTCTGGTAAAGTATTGCCTTCTGCTTCTACAATTAAATCAGCTAATTCCCTTGCAGTCGCATCATTAGAGCCTGCATATCTTAAAACTTTATTATTAATATAAGGGGAAAGAGCAGTTAAAAAAGAAGCTTCCTGCGTAGTTCTGTTTCCAGAGCTAATAGCCTGGATCTTAGTTAACTTTGTTTGGGTATCTTTAGGCAAATTGCTAATTAGTTCAAATGTAGGCATAAATTAGTTTCAGTTTTGCCACCCTCCCCCCACTCGGCAAGGGTGGCAAAATAATGTTAAATTAAACTAAACTTTCCAATAACCTAAAGCAGCTTGATGTCGTCTTAAATCTGGAACTTTACAACCGTAGACGAACAGATCTTTATAAGCTGTTCCGAAATCACCCGGCAAATCTTCTTCCATCCTAGATTCCAAGACCTTTTCGGCAAACGTCATCCAGTTAGAATGACCGGCCAACACGTAGTATCCAGAGTCGTTATCTCCAGATAGACGGTTAGACATGTAGATCTTAAAGCCCTGCAACATGGTCACTAGACCCTTCTGAATAAGTCCTGAATAGACTTCTGGCACATGTAGTGCGACTCCAGTAGCTCTTGGGATTAAATCAACAATCCGAGGAGGCAGGATCAAGAAGCGATCAGAATCAGGTACAGTTGAATGACCATTAGCTTCGGCTTCGTCTAAAGCTAACTTCAATTTGCCAATATATTGCAAAATATTAGCTGTCGTAACCGTTACCACCGTAGCTGCTTGAATCTCAAAAGTTGAGCTTCCCGCAATTGCTCCGCCTGTATAAGCAGAATCGGCATCATCTTTATCATCTTCAATGGTAATAGACTCAGCACTAGTATAAGTTTTTACACGATACCAAGAAGTATGACCATCAGCTTTAAAAGGACGACCCTCCATAGCTTCAGTAAATGCAGTGCCAGAACCAGTCACAACTCCAGTGTCAGCGGCAACAGTCACAGTACCAGTTGTTTCACTAGTACCTACCCAGTTACCAGCTCCAACATCTGCGTACTTCCCAAAGAGGAAAGTATCCATGTTTCTAGCTCTAGCATTGGCTACCTGTTCGACAATAGTTGCGTGAGGATTCTTGATATATGACAACCATTTTGCCAATACTTTTTCTTTCCAGTAGAAAGATTTGTATTGATCGATTGTCAGGACACAGTTGTTTTCAGTCAAACTATCCGCCGTCATTGCAGTATCGGCGTATGTTTTTTCAGTCAATTTATCAAAATTTAAGAAGTTTAACTTGGAACCAACTCCATTGATTTCACCTTCATAATTACGATTTACAATCACATCAGTGAGATTGCGATCATACAGATGCTTCATTACTTTGTTTGAAAAAGCTTCTGCCAGCTTTGTACCGTATGCGGACATTTTAGCTCCTTTGCTAATTTTGTAGTTATGTGGCTACCGTTCCTAGAAAGGAGTTTGGAAGTTATAGATCTATGCTAGTAAAATAAAATATCTGAACACAAGTAGCAGTTTTAAACCTCTTCTGCAATCTTACCGGCCATTAGAAGTCTTTTGTATTCGTTGTAATCTGTTTGCTTGAGGATTGCGCCTTGTTCTACACTAATTTTATCTGACTTAGGTTTAGTCTTATCGCTAGGCCCACCCGATCCAGTTTCGAACATCTTACCTTTATTTTTAGCAGGCTTATTAGTTTGAACATCAAATAAGAAAGCCTTAACTAAATCATCAAAATCAATATTGGTTCTACTAGGCTTCTGAGTAAACAATTTGAAATCTGGTAATTTCCCTTCGAGATCAGGATATTTAGTTAAATTTGCAGGATCATCAATAAACTCATCAACCTTAACATTCCATTTATCTACATCTTCAGATTCTTTAACCACTGCATCTATGGCCTGATTACGCCAAGTATTCTTTAAATCATTCTTAGCTATCTTCTTTTGAAATTCATCTAACTCATCCCACTCTGGGTACTCTTTCTTTAAATCATCTTCAGTGGGATCTGGCACTTCGCTAGCTTTTTTAAAAGATTTAATTCGAGAATGAAGCACCTGGGCTTCTTGAGCTGACTTAGCAAACTTTTTCTTTGCATCATCTTCGACCGGTTTTACCTCTTCTTTATCTTCAACAACTTCTTCTTTTGGCTCCTCAGCCTCCTTAGTCTCCAATTCAGGCTCTTTATCCTCTGCTTCATCAACAGACGCAGCAATTTCTTTTGCTTCTGTTTTAACCTCTTCAGCCTTTTTAGATTCCGCAGCAGCCATATCATCAAGCTCAGACTGTAGCTGTTCATCCTTATCTGCTAATTCTTCGGGAGTTGGCTTAACATGAAGATTCTTTTTATCTGACATACAACCGTCCTTTCGGGTTTGGTTATTATTTTTTACCTACCATACCAGCAAGTGATCTCTCTAGGGCTTTTTTAGCCTTCTCAGGAGTCTCTAAAAACGCAGCAAGTAACATATAGTTCTTGAGTCTAGCTTTTAAAAATAAATCTTGTTTAGAATTATGCGTAGTCTCTGTTAATTCCTTTTCTACTGCTTCTTTCATCGCCGCTATATATTCTCTAACACTACCTAAACTAAACTCGCTCTTATTTAAACTATCCAGCATACTATTGAGAGTTTCTCTCTCAGCAGAGTTTAACTCTTCGTATTTTAATCCAGCTCTCTCTAGTATTTCATTAACAATTGACATAATTAAACTTGTTGCGGCTGAGGAGTCATCATTGGTTGATTGGAAGGCACGCTCTCCATCCCCGGCTGCATTCCCATCTGCGGATTAGTTAATAACATTTGCTGCCTCTGCTTTTCATATTCCATAATATCATTAATCTCATCTGGAGACAAATCTGCAAACTCAAGTAATTTTCTTTGATATACTTCAAATAGTTTTGTATTTCCTGGCATACTTGCTATAACAGCATTTAGTTTCTGTAAAGCATTCGTATCATTAGCAGTCTTTTCATCTTGGCTCCAGACTTTAACTCGATAACCTAACTTAGTTTTCCAATCTTTAGGGCCAACTTCTCTTGAATAAATATCGCTAGTATTTTTACCCTTTTTATATATTCTTACTGCATCTATTTTATCTCCAGCAGCTTCAAGTAACTTTAAAAATATTTCACCTCGTTGTTGCCAGGCAGGAGTATAAAACTTGCTCATACCCTTAACTCGTTCTTTAGCTTCGCTTAATGTTAATTCAACTTCACCTAGGGTTGTTTTTCTTTCAGTCTGCACACCTTGCTGAGTTGCAGTTGCACCCGAGGCTCTTTCGACTAATCCCATCACAAAATTCATATCATCTAAAGAATCTGAGATATCTGGAATCTCTACTCTTTTAATCATGTCATTAGGATTACCTGGAATTGGATACCAACCCCAAGGCACAGGATTAAACGTCTGAGGCATAAAGTCTACATCAGACGAGTTAAAGTAATTCATTCCAAAATTACGTAGTGTTCTATTTTCAACCTTTTGTGAGAACCAAGAATTAAGAATAATATTTGATCCTCTAACAATATCGCCTATCCCATCACTCCAAAAGTCTTGACGCTCTAAATCATCAGCCCATGACACATAAGGAAAATGATTGCGCCAATAATTATCTTCAGTTGGTCCAATTACCTTTTCAAGTGCTTTCTTCATTAAGATTACTTGGTCATCAGCCTCAATATATAAGAATAATTGTTCGTCAAGCTCATTACCCTTATCGTCTTTCTCATTCTCTCGATAAACAAAGTGCATAGAAAGCTCAACATAGGTTTCACCTAATACTGGACTATCCACGTCAGGAACTCCCATTTCCTCCATTTTTCGGTTCTTCTCAGTTGCCATCTGTTGATTATCTTTAACCTTTAAAATACCCATTGTAGTGGCGTAGAACTTCTCCAGCTTCCTAATTTCTGCCTGATCATAGTCTGGGTTATTCTTTAAAGTAGTCAAAGGCACAAAGATGTGGGTATGAATTAAATATCTAGAAGAATTAAGATCAAAAGGATCGGCGTGTCTCGAGACTAAAATATCCTCTGGGTCCTGAACAGTTTGCTTAATCTTACCGTCAATAACTTGCCATTGATCGAATGATCGACCAAATAAAAAGACCTGTCTTTTATCAACAATATCTTGCAGATCCATTTTATTTGAGCTGACCGTCCACTTCCAATATTCATTTTGGAAAACCTCAGCCTGCTTGTCGTTATCTAGGTTCTCAAAGTATAAAACAGGCATGTCATCTACATCTTTAAGTAGAGTACGAACTGTTTGTTTCATTAGGGGAACATTTACTGATTGACGTTGAGTAAGACGATTGATGGTAACTTTATCTCGATAAAGAGTATAGTTTTCCAACCAATCCATCTGTCTACGCTCGCGGTAATTGTATCCAGACTGCTTGTTTAACTGCAACATTTCCAATTCTGGATTGACTTCTGGTATGATTTCTTCCATATAAAAACACTATCAAATAAAACTAATTATAGGCAAGTTGAATTATCCAATCATTCCCGGTATGTAAGGTTTAACTCCACCCGGATCAAACACACCTTCTCTCTCAACTCGCTTTTTATACGTCATACCAAAAATCCTAAAAGCATCAGCTCCATGACTAGACCAATCATGTTTGGGATTATTTCTAAATACCTTATTCTTTTCGTCCCAATCTTTACGATAATTTTTAAGTGCCATGATACCACGCGAACACCTATCAATATCAAACCAACACTGATTGAAGATCATCCTAACAGCATTAATACCTTCATCAACATCTAGAGCAGGAGCTACCTGAAACCTAATTCCTAGCTTCTGAGCTATTTCCAATCTTGATTTACCAGTACCCAATTCTCTAACTTGGATATCATGTGGCGCGAAGTGTGTACCATATATGTATTTTTTCTCTTGTAACTTAGCTATATAAAATGCTAATCCCTCACCTGAATTTTCATAATAGTCAATAAATCTAATCTCATGCCCCATTATCTGAAAGAACCAAATAGTAGTTGAATCATCCATACCTAGATCCCAGACAGTATGAACAGGTAAACCTAATTCATAAGGTACATGAGTAATACGTTTTTCATCCTCAGCCTTTCTAACATTAGCTCCATAATACGAACCCACTACTGGACTCGTAAAAGAACACATATACTCTTGATCAAAGTATGCCTGAGCCTCTTCTTGACTTCTACCATCAGCCTCAAACCGTTTAATAATATCTATTCTAATCCGTTCTAATTCATCCCTAGTAAAAACATTAGTATCTTTTGCTGTTAAAATCTGCACAAACCATCTAGGATCATTCTTAGCATATTCATATAAAGCCCGGGCATGATTATCACCCTTTGGAGTCGTGTTAAAGATAGCAATTCCGTTATTTTCTCGTAAAATTGGCTCAACTACGTCCCATGAATAAGGATCTTGTTCAGCCCACTCAGAAAATACAATCATAGCTGGATTACCACCACGTAAAGAGTCAGGACGATCAGACCCAGCAATCTGAAATAGAGAATGATTAGCTTGCTTAGAGTCATAATCAATATTCTTAATTGGAATAGTCATTCGACTCTGGTTAGCCTGACCTGCTCGTATTTCTTCTGGTAAATGATTAATATACCTAAATCCATCAGCACCGATACCATCCCAAAGATTATCCCTACCCATGACTAAAGTCGGATAAACATACTTAACTAAACAAGGAGATTGAACTAACCTACGAGGAACTGTATCAGCAATATTAGAGCGGTCCTTACCAGCTCTTCGATGCCAAATCTGGTAAAAGAATCGTTTTTCGCTTTTACCTATTAAAGCCTTTTCTACTTCACTTAAGAAATTAATTTGATAATCTCTAGCTACAAAATTATGAGGAATAATAATGTCATACTTCATCTGGTTTAACCGTATCTTGATAACTAACAATACCCATATTAATAGGTTTACCCAATGTTCTATGATCAATGTTTTGATTATCAGCCCAACCCATATTCTTTAGAGCAAAAATAACACCAGTAGGTTGTGACTCATATACCAATCTATCTTCATAAATAGTTTCTACACGTTCTCTAGCTTCTTTTATGATGTAGAAAAACTCATCTTTTTTCTCATAGTTATAAAGAGTCTTCCGATCAATCTTTAATGCCAATGCTAATCCAGCCAAGGTCGGTCTATCCTTACCTTTACCAGTAGTAAAATAATCAAATACTAATTGTTTTAACTCAAGAGGATCTGTCCAAATTGGAGGTCTACCTTCAGGGTTTTTCTTTTCTTCTATTATGGGTGCTACTGGAGGTGTTTCTACTGGTGGAGTAATAGGATCTTCATTCATGATTCCGTCCTTTCGGGTTTGGAATTAAATACTTCTTAACATAATATAGCTTGTTTTGTTTGATCGCAAGGTTGAACGTCTAATATATCCTTTTTTTTGAAGTGAATTAAGTGCATTAATAACAGTAAAATCTTTTATTCCCCTATCTAACATTTCTAAAATAATATCTGATCTTGATATTGGATTTTTATTTTCATGCACCCAGCAACTAATAAAACACAAAATATCGTGTTGCAATTTTACCATACATATATAATACACCTTTTTATTTATTTGCCCTTATATCCATTAGCATAAGCAGCTCTACCCTGGGCTGCTGCTTTAGCTTTACTTTTGTATACTTTGCCATGAGATCCCCACTTATAGCCTCCCTTAACCTTATGAACTGGCATATATTATTCCTCTCATCAGCATAATATCATTTTAATTAAAGACTCAGTGTGTGGGGCAAGGATTTGACAAGTTGGGGTATTTCACCTCGCCATTACTTGTATAGTCACCTTGCATTTGCCTTTCTTTTCTGACGTGGCAAAAACGATTTATGCGTCTACCTATTCCGCCACCCACACATTCAATCTTCAATCCCAATCCTCACTGTTTTTAATACCTTCTATTGTACTTCTCCAATCTTCTGCTGATATGATACCAGTTCGTTTAGCACAGAACGGACATAAGTCTAAATAAACTGTTACACCTTCCAGATTTAAGTTTTTGATGGGGTAGTTTTCTATCCCACAGTCATAACAACAGTTTTTGTATCCATAAAAAGCGTAAAGAGATTTAATAGCGTTTGTTTCCATGTCGTGTTTTTCTTTACCTTGGATTTTTTGTTTATCGTGGTCTATTTTCATAATTCATTTCCTGACTCGACATAACTCTTTGAAAATCGTCAATTGCCTCTGTATCAACGTTATTCCATAAATTACTAGATAGTGCATAACCCTTACACTGTGACTCAGCAGGCGATAATCCAGCTTTAGCAAGACTATCTACATACTGTTGCCATTTTTGTTCATTAATTTGTGCCTGACTTGCCATAATTCCCCTTTCATTTAAAAACCACCTTCGATAATATCATTTAATAAAATCATAGTGTTTATTCTTTCTAAAGGACATTTGTGTCCATTAGTACAAATCAGTTGTTCGGTTTTTCCGAATACGTGTTAGTCTTCTGACAATTTCTGTTTAGACATAATTAATCCTTAAAAAAATATTTAATACATCTTGATTCCATGTTTTGTAACTCTACGCTACTCCTAGATTCACAATAATCATTGTAGTTTTCTTGATAATGTTTTTCTCTTGAGATATTATCTTGATTCAATCCCCAAACAGCAAATATTATTAAAAAAGTCAATCCAAATGAGAAAAAAATAGTTTTCATAGTGGTCATTCCTTTTGGGGTGGGGTGAGTAATTTATACTCAATATCAAAATTTTCAGAAGCTTCTTCGTCACTAATTGCCCATTCGCTCCAATCACAACCCTCAACATAAACTTTCCTGCATTTTTTGTGTTCTTCTTTAACTGCTCTAGATATTTCATCGGCAGCCCATTGTTTAATCTCACTGACCTTAGCATCATTAAAACCCTGCATTTCTAATTCTTCGTTGCTTCCCTTAAAATGAACCTTTTGAGGTTTACCTGTCTTTGAGATAATTGAAGTAATCCCAAGACCAAGTGGATCTTCGCCATCTTGAAACTTTTCATCAAACCTTTCATTTTGTTCATCAGTTAGTGTAGTGTTAGATTTGGTCATAGGTTAAAACCTTCCATTTTAGATAATTTCTACTGTAAACAATCCAAAGCACGATATTCATGGGTATTAAACCCCAACTTTTAACTAAAACAATCCAGACAAGCCATAAGAATTGATTTAGTAAACCTACTAACCACGCTGATTTATGTTTATTGCCTGCTAAAAGCATTGTGTAGGCTGTAATAGCTGATAAAAGCCAAGGCAAGTATTTAATTATCATTTCTGTCATAGGTTACTTTCCTTTGAGGGCTAAAGTTTCATTTTCAATCATTCTTCTTAACTGATTTCTTATTTTTTTATCGTAATTATTTTGCTCTGCTTGTTGAGTAGTCGGTAAACCAACATTTTCTAACTGCATTTTGGGCAGGTTTAATATCCGTTCTCGTTCTTCATCGATCACCTGCTGTCGTTGGATTTCTAAAAAGTGTAATATTCCAGCTTCCAGCATTTCATAAGCATCACCAGCGGATACGCAATCGTCATCATCAAGACCATATTCATGTCTAGCCCAATAAGTAATATTGTCTTTAAGAATTATTTTATCTTTTACTTCCTGCTCACTTGTGGGTTTAGGGGGTTGGGTCATTTATTCCTTGTTTATTGGATAATTTAATACAAACCAGTGTGTTATTCTATTCATCTCTGCATATCCTTCATCTTCTTTGCTCCACTCTGTTATAAATATTTGTTTACTCTCAATGTCCCTGTAACAAGCAACTAATTGACCAATTGATGGTTTTAGTTCGCTATATTCTATCCAGTTTATTTCGTTCCCTTTCTCTGTAGTGGGTTTAGTTGTGGTTGACATTATTTTCATTTAATTTTCATCAACTAATTTTGTTAAATCTGTTGTAAACGGCTGTTGTTTTTTAACCAAAGCATAGTGACCACCACTTATTAACTGACATTCATAGTTATCTGGTATAAAAAACATCTCTATTGGAAAACCGTCATGATTGTCATACAAAATCCCGTTTAAAGTTAATGTTTCATTTATTGCTTCTGTCATACCCTTTACCCTCCTTAGTTAATATTTTCCGCGACCACCTATACTTGCCCCCTCTGCCTTGTTAATTCTTCTAATAATACCTGTAGATCAGCTAATTTATAATGTGCTGACTCCACTGATTTCTTTTCAATATCTAAGTACCACTGCTCGCCCTTAATCTCGATCATTCTTTTCTTAAATGCCTCTGGTGTCTTATGTGCTGAGAATTTTTGATCCCAGGTGTGATGATGAACACATAGACAGACAAGGTTGGGTAAATACCATCTAAGAGTCTTGATCTTACGGGTTCTGAAGTGATGAGCATTAAGCACCCCGTTACTCTTATTACAGATCGTGCAGTAGCCTTGTTTCCGGCAGATCTGACTGACTAACGTATCTAGCTTGTTCTCTAAAGTCTTACGTGGATCACGCTTCTTCTTCTTAACTGATAAGCTAGAGGTCTGAGAGGATTTAGTATATGGCATTTATTTTTTAATATTTACTCCAATAATTAAACCAACCATAATTGACTCAACTATTAAAATTACTAATCTAAAAATAAATTCAGTTTGTGTCATCTCTACCTTTCAACTAAAATTAATTTATATTTCCAGTTCATAAGTTCACCCATTTTGATTGCTTTGTCTGTCGGAATCGCGTGTAAACTTAAACAAATTAAAATACATACAGTCTCACTGATTACTAGAACCTCTAGGATTTTCTTCATGGTATTTTTTAACTAGATACTTAATAACTAAAGACATAAAAGTAAACAAAGATCCGTATAAAATAGCTAAAAAGATAATGTTTTTTAAAAGTTGTAGAATCATTTATTCCTTTGCTCTTAACCTAATAAATAATATCTAGACCCCCAAGTCTCACCCATCTTTTCTCTACAAGATAAAATTGTATAACCCATTCTTTTCAAATCATAAATCCTAGCCGCGTATCTCCATCCCCCAGATCCTGAAAGTTCAAACCCATGAACGCCATCTTTACCGGCTTGTTTTAGTTGATAGAGAATCTTCTGGCAGTGAGACTCCTTCATGTATATCCTTTGGCAGTTAACTAGAAAGTACCTTTGATACTCTCTAGTAGGCCGCCAGGCCTACCCATTCCTAAAAAGGCACATCTTCATTAGAACCAGTTAAATTACTAGGTTTTTCGCCTTCCATGGCATTTAATACTTGATCTTCGTCTAATTCTACCCCTTCAGCATTAGAATCAAATCTTTTAGCTAACATCATTAAAGTACCAAGCACTTTATTGTCAGTTTCCAATTGCCCCGGTCGAAATACCGGAATCCACCACTTACCCTGATCATTTTGTAATTCCTTAATCTCTACGTGAACATTAAAGGCAAACATTGGATAACCTTGAGTTACAGCTACTGAAAATAAGTTATTAAGTGAATACCGAGCGCTTGAACGCAACATCATTCCAAAGATGCCCTGGGGGGTCAAATCAGTCTTATTCACCCCGATCATGGTGTACATTGGCTGCTCACCCTTTTCAGGTTTTCTCTTATCAATCCAAGTACTCTTTTTAGCAAACAGTACATAACAATCAAACTCACTAAAACTAATTCTTTTACCAGTATCAAAGAACTTACCTAATTCCGGAGTCTTGCCCTCGATATCAGTTAAAGCCTCCAAATCAGAAGATTTTTGCACTATTAATATCTGGCTAGGTCTAACATCAGCCATGTCAATATGACTCATCCCCAATCTGCTCATCGACTTCAAACTGTCTAACGCTACTAAAGCAACTTCTTTTTGCTCTTGTTCAGCTACTTCTTTAGCTTCGGTTTCAGCTTTTAATTTTTCAGCCATAGCTTTAGCTTTTTCATATCCTGTTTCGTTCATTTTTTCCTTTCAATTCTTTTATATATTCCTTAATAAGTTTATTGGCTTCTTGTTTATCTAACTTATCTAAATATTCATACCCGAGTGGATCTCCTAACTTCATTGATAAATTCCTTAAAGCAAATTTTTGTCTAGGAGTAACCGAGTATTTTTGCATCATTCCACCATTTTGTTATATCTTTTTTGTAATATCTCCAGATCATGCTCAAATACCTCGATCGCTTTTTTATCCTTAACGTTTTTATCTATAAAATATTTAGCAAATCTGACTACCTCTCCAGCAAAGTTAAATACAAGAACCTCTCTTTTTTTAGCACTTCTCCAAAGTCGTTGATAATTTGTTTTATTCATTACTAGAATCCATTCTGTGCATTTCAATTAAGTCGTGAGTGGTGTAATTAACACGCGCTACTGCTTTACCTTTGGCGTTTTGTTGTTGTTTAGCATGCGCATCTCCATCACATAATTCTTCAATTAGTTTTATTTCTCTTTTTGTCATATATTTCCTTTCTATATTTAGAATAGTTTATTCTATGGTTAATGTCAATAGGAAAACTAGGGGTAAATTACTCAAGCTAATGGTTTTTAATATGGTTTACTGTCGTTTTTATTTACTCTTTAATGAAACAATTCCTGAGCAACCATAGAAGGTAAAGATACCTTCCTTTCAAAATGAGGTAAATAAATAGGAAATTTTAAACCAATCTCAAGTGTTCTAATTTGTGCTTGAAGTGCAGGAGTAGGATTTAAGATATATTCTTTTCGTAGTAGTTCTAATTTTTCTTCTAATTCTGTCATATATTATTTATGATATCCTTGGGTTGAGGTTAAGAGAAGCCATTTGCCCCCCTATACCCCCCCAGAAAAGAGTATTTAAAACGAGTGATTACTTCAGCCGGTCAATCTTACTGACCGGGGATGACTCCCTCCATTCACTCGAAGGTACATGTCATCATTTCACGACATCCTCGGTATATCGGTCTTTAGTCGTGAGCCGGGGTGATACTCTTTAACGTCTAATCACCCACTTATGTTGCCCTAGACGAGGTTTTAACACCTATCGCCAATCCTTAATGAAACCGATAAGAGAACCACTCTCATTGCGTATGAGATCAGAGCCTGGTTAGGATAGTCGGTTAAACTAAACGCATCCCTCATAGACCGCATAAAACTAAATACTATTCGAACAGTAATAAATTATTACTTGTTTGTCTCGGTCCCATATCAGGATTGGCGATAAATGTTAAAGTGCTTTATTGGCTAGGTGTGCAGATCAACTTACCAGTGCCTGCCCATGCTGATAATTTTAATCCGCACACTTAACCAACAAAAAAACGACTGCATTACCCATCAACTACCCGGGATACACCAAGGCTAGAGAAATAACGCAGTCGTTTAAAAGTAAAGATCATAAAAAAAGACCCTCTGGAGTGGTGCTTGTGCTGTTACTCACGCAGCACCCCAAAAGGTCTTTATGTGTAACAGTATATCAAACCTCCGATAGCTATCCTATCAGCGTTTATATTAACTAACATTTTTCAATATTTTACAAGTACCAATTTACTTCTTCTTACCTTCTACTACCATGCCTTGTGACCAGATAAGAGGAATATTATCTTCTATTAGTTCGTCAACAGTTGCGTTTAATACTTGTAGATAAGAAACAGCAACACCTACAATCTCGCCTTCTTGTGGGTTTCTTTCTTCGGCATCAGTTCTGAATTGAAAATGTAACGGATATTCTTCACCTCTAAAAATGTTGGGCATATAAAAAAAGACCCCTATTTGGAGTCTTTGCTTTCTTTTTTAATTAATAACATTATTGTACCTTAGCATTTAATCCTAGATCGACTCTAATATCTGAGTCTTCCCATGCTTTTTTATATGTTAATTGAGCCATACCAAACATAGCCATAGATTTCATCGCCACAGCTTCTGAAATGGCTAAAATCGTCATATTGTCAAATAAGTTTGATTCTATAACCACTAGGATAAATCCTGTCAAAATACAGATTAAGACAGACATCCAAAATCTATTATCAGAGTCTTTAATTTTATTATTAATGGTGTCAATAATTGCTGGAAGTAAAAAGCCAATTAAATTAAGCATATTTAACCTTCGTCATTACTTAGTATTATCTTCGTACTTATGGTTTGATAATAACCCCGACCACTTCCTTGCCATTATAAGTCGTTGGCAATACTTGGTTAACGTTGCCAATTGGCTCATTAGCATTATTCAATTCATTCTTCAATCTTTTTACCTGTGCTATTAGAGTCTCAAAGTTGTTATCTTCGGACGTTTGTAATGCACCAGCTAATTCTTTCTGATAATATAGGTCTTTTTCTGCCTTTGCTGATGTAATTAGACCTTCGGTTTCTTTCTTTGGTAAATAATCTCCACTAATAAATTTAATATGACTATCAACCGCAACCTTCATTGATTCTTTATTTGACAGGTCATAACCGTTATACATGTCTGACATTGTTGACTCCCTGGGGTGAAACCACCCGGCTACTTTATCTGTTAAATAATTGTGAGATTGGATGTGTGGGAATCCTGTACCGATAAAATTGCCATATTTATCAGTGTAGCCTTGTGATGGCCAGTTAAGATCAAAAGACCGGAAAGTGATTAAATTACCGTCAATATACATACTTACGTGGCCAAACGTACCCCCCTTGAAAATAACAATATCTCCATACTCAGGTTTGTTAAAAAGTTCGTTCTTAATAAAATCAAACTTGCTCTTATCGTAGACATCGATTAAGTTGATCGCGCCTTTGACTCTAGGAAACTGGGATAATTTTAGAACTTGTTCAACATAAAACCTGAACAGATCCATACACTGATTGCCAAACGAGCCATCATAATCACATTTAGTTTGCAGTACCCAATAATCAATAAATTCTTGGAATGTCATTTACTTAACTTTCCTCTAATAAAAGAGACATCCTGACCTATTGTATATACGTTGTCGTTAAGTTTATCAAACTTAACTTCAAAATTAGCAGTATATTCTTGATGGATTTTAGATTGGGATTCAAGAGCGTCAATACGTTGTACATAAGGACTAAGTTGATTAGAAAACCAAAGAGCAAGAATCCAAAGAGCGAGAGTCGCCACCGCCATAATGATCTCCTTGAGTTGTAAAACAATGTCGAGGGTAGCTTTGAGGTGTCGTTGCATTCAGGCAGTTCGGCTGACATTTTGCTTGACAGCTTTCTTTTTAGCTAGGGCAAGCGATCTGCCAGTCTTTTTATGAGTTATTTTTAACACTTTCTTTTTCATATTATCTTTCAATCATCTGCGCGTCCCAATTACTTAAAATACCTACTTGATTTTGTAAGCGCTGATCAATCGATTTAACCATTAAAAGAGTAAAAAAACTACAAAGAGTCATGAAGATAAGTGCAACTAAGATAAGTATGTCGAGTTTCTTCTGATTCATAAGTATATTTTAGCTCTTTTATTTATTTAATAAACTAGATCATTATGTTATTTTTTAACTGGTTTATATTTATATACCTCAAGCATGGTGTTAAGTGAGTCTTCTTTGATATGGTCAAACACTTTCTTTTTGTCTTCATCGGTTAAAGATTTGTACTTTTCTGAATCAACCGCTGCCAAGGATCGTTTACGATAATAGCTCCTGAATCTCTCCATCGCCTTATCAAAAGTTGCTACATCTACCTGGGTTTTAAATTCTTTGACTCTAGTACTAGTCTTCTCTGGTCTAGTGATTGAAGGCAGGTTACCTGTTTCGTCCAGTCGTCTTAACTCAGTAATGATCTTATTATCTCGCTCAGTCTTAACCCTAGCGCCAAACAACATCACGCTGTACGCTGGCTCACCCTTAATCACTTCACCAAAGACGTCAATCTTTTCAGGTAAGGTTTGTCTAAGTCCTGGGATAGTGGCTTTAACCTTAGCTAGTGGATTCTTGTAGTCTACTTCACGCTCAGAGGCATCAAAAGCCTTGGCAATGTCATAAACAAATCCGGGAACCGTTCTAGCCCTGATGTAATCAACTGCCCCATTGATTACTGTCTCTGGTAAGTCTTTCATCTCTATTTTTCCACCAGGGGAAGTATCCTGAATGAAGGCTAGTACATCCTTATATGGATCAATGGCTGGTAGCTCCTGAATCTGGGTAAAAGCACCTGCCGCGTAATTAAACATCGATTCCTGTAAATTATCCTTATACTTTTTAGCATAAAGCATGCCGATTAATGGGGACCCTAAAAAGCCAAAATACTCAACAGATACCCATTTACCACCGATACGTAGTGAATTAGCGTTAGCGTTTTTAGTCTTTAATAATTCCTGTTCTTTCTGAGTAGTGGGGTAGAGACCAATAAAGTCGTCTTTATCAAAGAGGGATGAAATCATAAAAGCAGCCAGCATCCCAAATCCGGTCCGGTACATATCTCTAGCAACTGTCCTCATTAGAGTGGCGTCTCCGGCACGTAGACTTTCAACAGCTTGAGGTAAATTTCTAATTCCTCTTATGGCTGAAAGACCTGCTGAATCAAGAGTGATCGAGACTACATTAGCCGGGGTTTTTGTAAACGGCATGATCTGATCACCTAATCTAAAATCTCCAGTTACATCATTAAGGATCTTACGGGCTGCTAGGTTAGCTCCTGCTAGAGTACTGTCGTTAGTAAATGTTGCCAGTTGAGCATCAGCAATAGCTTGGCTTCTGACAATTCTACCCTGAACCGATGTAGGGCTTAAAGATGATGCATCTCTAAATAGGTCGGTAGCACGTTGGGACAGGGCTTTTCCGGTTAAACCCTCCTCTTTAGCTAGTCTAGTTGCCATCAGATTGGCGCTGTCTGAAAAGGCTAATGATGAGAAGAAAACGTCTGGTTTGGCTAATAACTGTTTAAAAACCAAATCCTCTGCCACCCTTCCCATAAATCTTACTGGACCCTTACCCTGCGAGTGAGTAATATCTTCTCCTAAGGTTTTTACTCCTTCGGAGATATCCTGCATTCTGGATACGTCATACTCACTTAATGAGTAGATTTTATTAATCTTCTTGATATATGCGTTGATTATCTTCCTATCTACTACGCCAGCATAATTAACATTCTGGATACGTCTCTCAAAGGCTTGGGAGATTCCCTGGATCGTATTACCAGTGATATTTATAAAAGGAGATTTAATAGATGCTAACATTACGGCCCGGCCAATAGTAGAAGTAGCAATCTTCAAATTACTGGAAGGAGTAATACTTCGTAAATAGTTGTCCATTTCATGTCTAGCTTTCCAGTATCCCTCATCTGGTAAACCAAACTCGTCAACTCCCTTAGCATATTCAGCTTGTAACTTAGTAGACAGTTCATCAAGTTTTTTAGCTTCATCGGCTGAAATAGTAGCCCCTAGCTTTTCAGCTACGGCGTCTTGTAAGAATCCTTCTCTATTTTCAGGATTAAGCAATCGATCAGTAGATAAATTGTTAATCTTATCGACCAGATTCTTATATCCACTACTTTTTTTTTCCTTAGCTGTGAAAGTGTTCTTGGCCCAAACTGCTAGGGCATTCTTTTGTTCTGAAGCCATAGCTCGCTCAAATCCGGCATTAATTCCTTTAGCGGTAGTTTCATCGGTATAGAATTTAAAAAATGATCTTCGCTCCTCTGAGGTCATCTCGTACAACTGTTTAACATTGATATCACCCTTGACGGCTGCATCTCGTAATTTTTTAGCTAGTTGTTTAGGAATACAGAATGTAGACATATTAGCAGGTTAAACTATCAATAATGCTCTGGGCTGATTCCAGCTTACTTATTACCATTTTATCAATTTTCTTTTTAGCACCTCTAGCTTGAGTCTCAATCTTGTTAGTAGCCTTGGAAATAACTTTACCAAAGATTATCTTTTGATCTTTAACTACTTTAGCCAGTCTAGCAGCCAGCACGTCTTTAATAAAGCGATCGGTAGATAAATCATTGACTAGACGCTCACTAACTATTTCCTGACCATGCCGATTCTGCATAAAGAATCGTTGTTTGACTAAATCTGCTTGTTCTTGAAATTTTCCGGCTTTCCTAGCTGATTCGGCAGCTGCAATCATTACTGCGGCTTTCGTCGTATCATTGGGCGCTGGGGCATAACCATCAATAATATTTTGAGCTAGTTGTGGATCATTATTAATAATATCAATAGATTTATTAGCAGCAGTGTCTAGGGTAATACCTTGATAGAGGATTTCTTCAGGTTTAATTTCAGAAGCCATCTGTTCACGAATGAAAGTAGCTAGTTTACTCTTGCTTTCTTTGGTTCCAGGGCGTTCTTCACCTGGCTTTTGGGGTTTGACTTCTATTCTTGTATCTTTGTTTGACTGTTGAGATTTTGCACCGCTTGTTTCAGCCGGGCCTGGGCTTTCTTTTTGAACTCCGACGAATCCTTCATAGAGGTTTTTGTCGAGTTTTCCTGAGGAGTAGGCTTCTTTAAGCCTTTCTTGAAGCTGTTTTCTGACATCATCAACATTATAATTGATATTTTTTAAACTTTCAATAGAAATAATCTTAGCATTTCCTTTACCCAGACTATTGTTAATTATACCTATATTTACTTGAGTATTATTACCATATTCTTTGACTATTTTTCTAATTGTTTCTAGTGAGCCAGTATGTGTACTAATATGTTCTTCAAGCGGAACTGTTCGGCCCATTCTCTGAGACCTCGGAACTGCACCCTCCATCATTGACTCTACTATATCCCGATAAACATAAATTATTTCAACATTTTTACCAGCCGCCAGAGCTTGATCTATTTTTTGTTTAGCTGATCCATAACTACTCAAGTTAGTATCATAAACAATTTGAGCTTTATCAGCTGTATTTTTAAACTCGGGCTGAGTATTAATGGCAGTAGTCTTTCCTGCCCCTGTACCGCCGGCCGTAAATAAAACACTATTATCCTGTCCCGGTTGTGGGGCCTGGGTTAAGGTTTCCAGATATAATTTTTTAATAAATGAGCTAGCCGGTTCATGGACTGCAGCTGATAATGTCTTATTTTTACGATAATCTTCCGATAACTCTCGAGCTTGATCGGTATTGAGTATGTGATCATTAGCTTTTATATATTCTTGTTTTAATTGTTCATAGTTTTTTATTACCTCTTCACCAAATTTGGTTTCGAGTTGTGTTTGTTCTGGAGTTAAATTTTTAGCTGGAGTATATCCTATTTTATTCTCAAGATCGGTTTGTTTTTTACTAATAATATCCTTAATCGGCATTGGACCTTCCGGCATCTCTGGTTTAACAAATTCCTGTTTGTCAACTAGTTCAACTCTTACATCCTGTTGATTCTCGGTAGGAGTAATTTTGATATTTGAATTTTGACTCTGAGCCTGGGCCACTGCTTTGACAATTGTCTTTCCGATATCGGTATTAGTTAGCTTTTCGTCACTAACCATCTGCATAGCTTCATTAGGGGTTAATTCTCTGGATAAAATAGACTCAGCTATCTGTTGTTGCTCTGGAGTTCTTTTCTCAACAGGAGTGGAAATAATAGTCTCAATCTTCTTTTCAATATCTGAAGTTACCGCACTATCTTGAGCGTTCCTACCCAGAATACCAGTTACCCCACCCACCGTTACGTCTGCTAATCCACCAGTAATCAGACTAACTAGAGAAGTATCTTTAATCTGTTCTAAATCAAATAACTTCTTATTCTGATCATAGGTCATGGCGATAGCATTACCGACCATATCTTGTAAATTCTCAGTAACGGCTTCAAGCCCACCCTGTAATCCTGCTTTGATAATTCCATTTGATATTTTACTGATAATACTCTTCTCTATCATTTTAGCTGATCCAGTATCTGAGAGAACATTAGCTATGGGTGCAAAATCTAGAGCGCCGATAACCGTACCACCTATTTGAGCTAGTGGTAAAGCTTGGGAGTCACTTAATCCATATTCGCGAGCTGTTCCATAAACCTCACTTGCTCCCCAACTAAAAGAGGTCGATAGACCCACTGTGGTGGCTAAAACAGGATTTTTAGTTACGATACTAGTAGCAGCAGTCAACCCTAACGAAGTAGCCATTACCGGTAAATTAAACGCTACTAATTCACTGATTCGTTGTAATCCGGTAGAAGGTTTTTTAGTAGCTTCATATTCCTGACGTGCTTTGGTTGATTCCTGATATCCCTGCTCACGTAGTTTTTGACCTGTTTCTAATACTTTTTGTTCGCCTATTTTTTTTACCTCTGCTAATTTGGGTTGTTTTTCTAATACTTCTCGTTGAGTTTTACGAGACTGGACTGATGGACCAACACCGGGAAGAACACTAGCAACAGCCTCTACTACTTTATGCTTAGTGAAAAAATCATTAATTGAATTATTTTGTTTAATAATTGAGCTTAGAATAACTCCGCCACCAGTTTTTAATTGTCCTGGGACCGTCTTAGTCCCTCCCACAAAAGCCTTGCCAACTTCCTTAATATCAAAACCCTTAATGTTATCTACCACCCGACTAATAATATTTTTCTTTTCAGCCACTTTAACGGGTTCGGAAATTTGAACTTGATTAGTAGTTTGGGAAACTTGTTTGGGGGTAGCAATTATTTGTTGACGTCGTTTTTCAAAACTAGTATCAACATATCCACCAGATGGGGCTGATACTGTACTAGTAGATTTAGTACCGCCAGTTACTGCGTTTCGTCTAGCTTCAAAGGCTGGATCGATGTATGACATAAGATCCCTCCTTAAAATCCAGAATAAGCACTACTCTTTGGCAGACTAACCCCATACTTTGCTAATTCTTCGGAAGACTCTTTAGCCGGACCATTTGGACTGTTAGCGTTATACATATAAATAATGTCGTTAGGATCAAGAATACCACTATAAATCTTATAGATATCTTTTACTCCAATTCCTGTTTCAATATCTTCTCTCAATGAACTTTTGTAGTAAGCTAATTTTTCTGATTCACTAGTAGCACTACCCTGCTCCTTATTGCCAATTGAACCTAGACTACTTTGTTTAATAATTTCACCAGTATCTTGATTAATCACGGTTGCAGTTACCACGCCAGCGTCATTAGTCGAAGTAATTACTTGAGTTTTAACGTCTTTTTGTTTAGCAGTATTTACAGCAGCTAAAATCATATCGCTACTAATGCCAGTGGTTCTAGTTAAATTAGCAATATCCTCACCAGTTGCTCCACTCAATGCTCCCATACTTAATAAAGTATTTAATCTTTCCAAACCTTGCCTAGCCACCTCTGAATTAATATCAAATTGTTTTGTCTGTAAGTTAAGTTGAGTTTCAATATCGGCTTTTTTAGTAGCGATATCGCCTCGTAAATTGGCGGTTCGCTCATCGAATAATTTAGTTAGTTTAGCTTCCCGACCAACTCTAGTGGCTTCTGATAGCCAAGGATTATCATTAATTTTACCCTTGGCATCAATAAACTCCTTTTCTTTTTGTGACATTTCTTCTTCCAATGTCTTAATTCCAGAAGAAGTTTGTAAATCTGTATATATTTGGTTTAAATTAAGAGTAGGTGTACTAGTAGGAACAACATTTGTTGCCCCTGTCGT
>Ga0265297_10002063_pt1 | contig 42961 bp, 39 predicted proteins | sample Munlanlwell13791_FD_192502 | JGI IMG/M metagenome (GOLD analysis project Ga0265297, IMG submission 192502) | Leachate microbial communities from a municipal landfill in Southern Ontario, Canada - Leachate well 137-91 | ecosystem: Engineered > Solid waste > Landfill > Unclassified | place... | reverse complement strand
CTATTTCTGCAACACTGGCCTCAGCAACACTAAAGTCCAAAGCTTTGGACATAATGATATCGCGAAGTTTAAGACGCTTAGAATGTGTAAGCAATTTGGAATCTGTTAAACCTGGAATAGAAAAACCTGGAGTTAATATAACCGCCGCTGCAAAAACTGGACCAGCCAAAGGTCCTCTACCCGCCTCGTCTACGCCTGCGATGAAAAACATGTCTACAGTAAATCCTTATAAATCAACTAGTTATAAAAATAAGTTAGGTTTTCGAAGAAAACATCTAACCGAAAAGATTTTTACAACTTTAGTTTAGATACGGTTCCTTGTCTAGCGTTAAAAAATTCAACACCTATTTACTGGGACCACGCAAATTTTGTAACGCAAGCCACGCAGCGTTAGAACCTGGCTCCTGTGTTGGTGCAGACTGTCTTGGAACAAAAACTGTAGCTTTTGAGCTCAAGGCAAACGGATTCCGCGGCTTCGTTATAGCAGAAACAAGCACAGGCGCAGCCTTTGGTTCCGGCGGGGGAGAAGAAAGCACCACGGTATTTGTCGATGATCTATCGCTACTACCATCAGATAGTGGCGATTTCGGTGATCGAGTACCATCACCATCTATAACAGTTAATGGTGAAGGAGGAATCTGTGGCGAACTTGGCGACGGCGAAGAAGTAGTAGTAGCTGTAGTAGTACTAGTTACTTGTGGCAGCTTCGCCTCGACCAACTGCGGCTCTGGAGTGCTATTCGTAGTGGTGGTTTGACTAGCTGACGAAGCAGACGTAGAAGTTGGCAATACCTGCGCTGGCTGTTTTTCTGTAGATTCTTTCTTAGGTAAAAAGTCATATAACTCTGCAGCAGCTTTCATTAAAGCACGCACGTAGAAATAATTTGATAGTGGAACTGTAGCCTTAAAATCATCATCCACATGAGCGTAATTGTTGGATGTTATTGAGTCTAAGACTAAATCTACAGCATAATCCGCAGCTGGAGATGTATTAGATCCTAGTGTTTTTAAGACTATATCTCTAGTCGAGCCATGAGGAGTTGAAGCTGGATCAGATGCTATTACTTCTAAAACTAAAGCTCTATAAAATTCCGAATCTGGAACTGTACTAGATATTATTTCATCTAACTTTGAAGCTACAGCCGAGTCCGAATCTAGAACTGTATTAGATGTTAGTGCTTGAAAAAATAAATCTTGATCCGAGGCCGAAACTGGAAGTGTACTCACTGCTTCTAAGGCTATAGTTATATAAAATTTCAAGGCTGAAATTGCTTCAGCTGGAACTAGATCAGATATTATTCTCCTAAAGACTAAATCTCTATAAGATTTCGTAGCTGGAACTGGACTAGCTGACTGCTCTTCTGCTCCCTCAGGTCCTTCCTCAGAAATAGAGTTTAGTTGATGCACTGGATATCTGTCGAATTTAGGTTTATGAAACATATTTACTTCACCATATTGGATTGGTTAGAAAACAGCCTTTATAACAGCCAAACCTTAAGAAAACCTTGATTTTGCTTGGGTTTTGCTTAAGGCGGCTTAAAGCTTTCTTATCTTGCGGCTTTGCTGCTACAATGTTTGGCATTATGCAGCCCAAATTCATACATCTTCATGTACACAGCGAATATTCGATTTGCGATAGCTTGGTTCGCATTAAGCCCTTATTGCAACGCTCAATAAGCCTCGGCATGCCAGCTGTTGCCGTTACTGATCAGAGTAATTTTTTTGCGGTGGTGAAATTTTATAAAGCTGCTCTTAGCCTAGGTCTTAAACCTATAATCGGCGCGGATTTTCACTTAAAACCAAGTAACAACGAGCAAAACCAAGGAACAGATCAAATCACTCTTTTGGCGCAGAATAGTTTAGGCTATCAAAATTTAATTAAGCTTATCTCTAAAACACATCTAAGTAGCGAAAACACTAGTTCACCACTGCTTTCACGCGAATGGCTCTTTGGATTAAACGAAGGCCTTATCGCGCTCTCTGGCGCTCAATTTGGCGATATTGGCATAGCTTTACTCAAAGAAGATTGCGAAAATGCGGAAGAAAATTTAAATTTTTGGCAAAAACTCTTTCCGGATAGATTTTACTTAGAACTGCAGCGTGTAGGACGATCCGAAGAAGAAGCCTACATTAAAGCAGCCATACATTTAGCGGAAAAAACCAATACGCCAGTAGTTGCAACTAACGACGTAAGGTTTATAGAAAAAGATGATTTTGAAGCCCACGAAGCTCGGGTTTGTATTCACCAGGGCTACACGCTAAGCGATAGCAACCGCCCACGAAACTATACAGAAAATCAATATTTGCGAAGCCAGGAAGAAATGTGTGCCCTTTTTGCCGATATTCCAGAAGCTATAGAAAACTCCGTAGAAATAGCTAAACGCTGCAATGTCGAGATACCTCTTTACAAAACTTTTTTACCGATTTTTCCTCTGCCAGAAAACGCTACATCTGTTGATGATCACTTTGAACAACAGGCTAGAAGTAGCTTAGAAAGATATTTATCAGAAATTTTTATAGAAAGTAGAACACCCCCGCACTATCCTAAAGAAGTTTATTTAGAACGTCTTAACCATGAAATAGGTGTTATAAAGCAAATGGGATTTGCGAGTTATTTTCTAATAGTCGCAGATTTTATTCGTTGGTCACGTGAAAATAATATCCCAGTAGGGCCAGGACGTGGTTCGGGCGCTGGATCTCTCGTCGCTTTCAGTTTAAAAATAACTGATTTAGATCCGCTAGAACATGAGCTTTTGTTTGAAAGATTTTTAAATCCGGAGCGTGTTTCATTACCTGACTTTGATATCGACTTCTGCATGGATGGCCGCGACAGTGTTATCTCTTACGTTTTTGATCGTTATGGCAAAGATCGCGTAGCACAAATCGCCACACATGGCACCATGGCAGCTAAAGCTGTAGTACGCGACGTGGGCAGAGTTTTGGCGCATCCGTACGGTTTTGTCGATAAAATTGCCAAATTAATTCCTTTTACAATCGGAATCACTTTGCAAGAAGCTATAGAGCAAGAACCACTTTTAAAAGAGCGCTATGAAACTGACGAGGAAGTAAAAACTTTAATAAATCTGGCTTTAAAAATCGAAGGTTTAGTACGAAACGTCGGAAAGCACGCAGGTGGTATTGTTATTGCGCCCACAGCGCTTACGGATTTCACGCCGCTTTATTGCGACCCAGATAATAAAGAAGGCGTAATTACGCAATTCGACAAAGACGACATCGAAACTATAGGTTTAGTTAAATTCGACTTTTTGGGACTACGCACACTAACAATCATTGCCAAAGCTCTAGAGAACATTAACGCTAAACGCGCTTTGCAAAACGAAGAGCCAATAAATATTGCAAAGTTACCTCTGGACGATGCCAAAGCTTTTGATCTCATCAAATCCGGAGCCACTACCGCAGTATTTCAAATCGAATCCCGCGGCATGAAAGAATTAATTGCCCGCTTACAGCCGGATTGTTTTGACGATATCGTCGCCTTGGTGGCTCTTTACAGACCTGGCCCTTTGCAATCTGGCATGGTAGATGATTTTGTCGATCGCAAACACGGTCGAGATCAAATTGTCTATCCATATCCATCTTTAGAACCAATATTAAAACCAACTTACGGCGTAATTCTCTATCAAGAACAAGTCATGCAAATCGCACAGGTTTTATCAGGATACACTCTGGGTGGAGCCGACATTTTGCGCCGCGCTATGGGCAAGAAAAAGCCAGAAGAAATGGCGAAACAACGCGCCATTTTTATTGAAGGAGCTGCTTCGAGAGGTGTTGATAAACATCTAGCTAATGGCATTTTTGACTTGATGGAAAAATTTGCAGGCTATGGCTTTAATCGCTCCCATTCTGCTGCTTACGCTCTCATTACATATCATACCGCTTGGTTGAAAGCTAATTATCCAGCTGAATTTATGGCAGCTGTGCTTTCGGCAGATATGGACAATACTGACAAAGTAGTAAAACTCATCGTAGAATGTAAGCGCATGGGGATTAAAATCACTCCACCCAACATTAATGCTAGCGATTACGAATTTAGAGCAACTCAGGATGGAAATATTGTCTTCGGATTAGGAGCTATAAAAGGCGCTGGTGAGGCTGCTATCGAAAATATTATGGATGAAAGAAAAAATGGTGAATTCAAGACCCTTTTTGATCTTTGCAACCGCTCAGATAAACGCAAATTAAATCGTAAAGTTTTAGAAGCCTTGGTAAAATCCGGTAGTTTAGATAGCATAGGTCCAAACCGCGCCAGCATTTTTGCATCTTTAAATAAAGCCATGCAAATGGCAGAGCAAAACGCACAAAATGCAGCACGCAAGCAACTTAGCTTATTTTCTGATGAAGAGGAAGAAATATCTCACTATGTCTCAGCTCAGTCCTGGTCACAAGAAGAGCAGTTAAATGGCGAAAAAAGCACCCTAGGATTTTATCTAAGCGGACATCCCTTCGATAAATATAGCCCCGAACTAAGTCGCTTCACTACTTCGCTCGATGACCTAACTGAAATGCAAAGTCAAAGCGTAGTAACGGCCGGCATCATCACTAGCCTTCGCCAAATTCTTACTAAAAGCAATAAAATTATGGCAGTTATTAGTTTAGAAAGTAACACTGCCAACATCGAAGCTGTTATATTTTCCAATTTATTCCAAGACAAACGCCAACTTCTCACTGTAGATCAACTAGTAATCATCGAAGGCGAGGTAGATATCGACAACTTTAGCGGCTCTCCCCGCCTACGCTCGCGCGACATTTTGACTCTAGAACATGCAAGAGAAAAATATGCTCGACTTATTTCTATAAAATTAGACAAAGACGCGATTAATCGCGTCTCTACAGTCAATGAAGAATTTTTAAAACAAACTCTGCCAAATCTCTTAAAGCCATATCTTGGCGGCCCCTGCCCAGTTTGTATTGATTATAAAAATGAAACAGCTACAGCAAAAATTCTTCTTGGGGACAAGTGGAGGGTAAAAGCTAAGAATGAATTGATCAATGCGCTAAGGGAAATTCTTGGGAATGACAAGGTGGAGGTGGGATATAATCAATGAAAAATTTTCAATTGCGTAGGGAACAGGCATGCCTGTTCCCTACCTTTTAATAAACATATAAAAAGATAGGTAGCCGCAGGCTTTAGCCTGCGTAAAATTAAAAATAATTCATCAACCAAGATCTTCCAAATTGAAATCCAGTGCTCCTTTGAATCTATAATCTTGCCATTTATTCACAATTCCTGCCCTAACTGGATTATTCAAAATATAAAAAATATGCTTTTGCAGCTCCGTTTCCTTACGATGCACATAATCAAAAAAATCTTTTTGCCACTGTGTTGCAGGCATGTTCTTCGAAAACCAATAACCAGTCTTTTGCTTGAATAAAACAATAGATTTCCATATGTTAGCGTTGGAGTTTGTTCCATGCAAAACACAGTGAAAATGATCCGGCATAAACAAATAAATCCAATTTACACATGAGTGCTTTTTAGCAGAATCTTCCAAGATAGTAGCAAAATTTTTCACAATATCGGACGTTATAAAGACTTGTTTTCTACCTTGTATGCACAAAGTAAAACTTGCCCGTATCTCTCCTTCATAACAACCCAAATCCAATCTATGTTTTTTCTCTTTTACCATAGATTTTTCATTTTTTTGCATCTGAACGCAGGCTAAAGCCTGCGGCTACCGGTCTAATCTTATATACTTCCCGCTTACCAGCCTTAACGTCAGCAATTCCTTCTAGTATTCCCTTGATATCCTCATGAGTTAAATCTGGATTTTCTTTCGCTATACGCTTTGTTTTTCCACGGTTCATAATTATCACCTCCTCATACTTCAATCTTTAACATAGTACCAATTTTATCTAAGTTTTGCTCCAACGTATGCATCCCATATTTAGCCCCAGTTTGGATCTGCGAATAAACCTGCGCCGTTTTATTTTCGCGAATTAAGTTAGAAATAGCTGGATTGACCACTAAAACTTCTGTAGCTGCAACGCGCCCACCTTCCCTTTTCTTACATAAAACTTGCGAAACAACAGCACGAAGGGTTTCTGCCAGCATAACTCGCACCAAAGGTTGCTCACTTCCTGGAAAGACATCGACAATACGCGTAATAGTTCGAGCCGCTGAAACGGTATGCAAAGTTGCTAAAACCAAATGTCCCGTTTCTGCGGCTGTTAATGCTAAGCGTATCGTTTCTAAATCACGCAATTCGCCAACTAGTAAAATATCTGGGTCTTCGCGCAAAGCGGATTTCAGCGCTGCCTGAAAACTTTCTGTATCAATCCCAACTTCACGCTGATTAATTAAAGATTTTTTATTTTGGTACACATATTCGATGGGATCTTCAATGGTAATAATGTGACGCGCTGAATTGTTATTGATAAAGTCTACCAAGCTAGCAAGGGTCGTGCTTTTACCAGAGCCAGTTGGACTTGTTACTAAAATCAAACCATTAAAAAACCTTGCAAAATCCTCTAGGATTTTCGGCATTCCAAGCTCTTCTAAAGAAAAAATTTTATCTGGAATGATACGAAATGCTGCAGCAATACCACTGTGACTTTGAAAAACATTGACGCGAAAACGTTGCTGATTTGGCAAAAAATAAGCAAAATCAACAGAAGATTGCTTGGAAAATTTTGATATAATTTTCTCTGACATAATTTCTAAAAGCATTACCTCTAGATCTTCTGCCTTTAAGACTGGCTCTGCTCCGAGCTGCTGCAAAACCCCATCCACACGCAACCAAGGTGAAGCCCCTGAAGATAAATGCAAATCAGAAGCATCTAAATCGCAACTTTGCTGAAGTAATTTAACTAAATAATTTTTCATAAAAAGCACAGTGTCAGAGAATTTCATAATGTGCAATACAGGGAAAAATACGGTATTGCGCACTGCTAAATTCAGCGGCATAATGGACTTGGGTGGGGCAAGGGGTCCCCAAAAAATCTTTAAGGAAAATTCGATATGCGCGTAATAACTGTAAACTTAAATGGAATCCGTTCTGCCTTTAAAAAAGGCTTCTTTCCTTGGGTATCAGCTCAAAACGCTGATTTTATTTGCGTACAAGAAACTCGCGCGGCTGTAAATGAGGATCCTCATAGCACCTTCAGTCTACCCGGTTATTTTGATTACTTTCACGATGCCAAAAAAAAGGGCTATAGTGGCGTCGGAATTTACAGCAAACACAAACCTGAAAAGGTCATAACTGGATTAGGATGGTCGATAGCTGATGACGAAGGCAGATACATAGAGTTGCAATTTCCGCACCTCAACATAGCATCCCTTTATTTACCTTCTGGAACTAGCGGCGAAGATCGCCAAAATATCAAGTATGATTTTTTAGATAGATACTTTAAGATTTTACAACAACTCATTGATAATAAGAAAAAATATATAATCGCTGGTGATTTTAATATCGCCCATAAAATTATCGATATAAAAAATTGGAAAGCTAATCAAAATCACACCGGATTTTTACCAGAAGAGCGCGCGTGGATGGACAAAATAACCGAACAACTAGGTTTCGTAGATGCTTTTCGCGTAGTCAATCAAGAAGCCAACCAGTACACCTGGTGGTCTAATTTCGGTCGCGCTTGGGAAAAGAACGTCGGTTGGCGCATTGATTATCAAATCATCACACCGAATTTAAAAAGTAAAGTGCAAAAAGCTTCTATTTATAAAGAACAACGTTTCTCCGATCATGCCCCGCTTATTATCGATTATGATATATAATTTATTCAATTCCTTCGGGCCGCACGGTCAATTTAATACTCCGAAACCTGTCAAATAAAGCTGGATCTTCAGGGACAGGTAAGGGTGAAGATTTTAGAATTGCTGCTTGCGCGGAACGATCTAATGCAGCATTGCCGCTTGACTGTAAGAGTTTTACACCCAAAACAACACCGCCAGGCGCCACATCAACCAAAAGCAAACAATAAGAACCAGAAGTCACGCCATCTGGAACCACCCAATTTGATGACACTGCTTGCAACAACATAGCTTTGTAACGATCTAATTCACCTTGCATTTGGGAAGATAGCGCCGGCTGGGCTGGAGCACTCTTAGCTAGAGCATTTTTTTCTGCCGCAATAGATTTTTCCAGCTCTTTTTGCAAGGCTGCTTTACTTTGCTCCGTCTTTAATTTTTGCGTTTCGCGTTTTAGCTCTTCTTGCAATAATTTCGACTCTTCATCTTTTAGCTTTTTCTTTTTATCTTTCTCTGTCTTTTTCAAAAGCGCGATTTTTTCTAGCTCCATTTCTTTCTGCATTTCTTTTTGCACAAGGTTTTGCTGCAAGACATGATCGGGTTTAGGCGCCACTGGCTGAGGCTTTACCAATTGCGGCTCTGGAGTTGGGATAGTTTTCTCCATCACGGTAAATGCCTGCATAACATTGGACGGAGCTAAATCTGACATATAACTATGCGATGCTAACTTACAAAATAAAAAAACTATTAGCGCTACATGTAAAACTAGCGCTAAAATGAAAGAAATTTTGTAAGATCGATCTTGAAACATTAAAATTTACTCTTTGAAATACAACCTATTGATTTTAAAAGAAAACATATAGACATGTTTTTAGGAGCAAATATTCATTGAACACAATCAAAGAAAATTTAAGCCTAGTTTACAACCGGATTAACGAAGCTGCAAAGAAAGCTCTGCGTAATCCTAAAGATATTACATTGCTGGCAGTAAGCAAAGGACAAAATGTTGAAGCAATTCAAGAAGCCTTAGCTGCTGGCCAAAAAGATTTTGGCGAAAATTACCTACAAGAAGCTCTTTTAAAAATCAATACACTAAAAGATCAACCTGGTTTAAATTGGCACTTTATTGGCCCCATCCAATCTAATAAAACCAAATTAATAACCCAAAATTTTGATTGGGTACAAAGCGTTGATCGTGAAAAAATCGCGTTTTTATTGAACGAACACCGCCCCACCAACTTACCATCTCTAAATATTTGCTTACAAGTAAACATTAGTGGAGAAGCCAGTAAATCGGGCGTAAAGCCTCAAGAGCTGCTCACCTTGGCACAAAAAGTTTCAGCCCTACCAAAACTATGCTTAAGAGGAATAATGGCTATTCCTGCCCCTAGCGAAGATTTTAATGAACAAAAGAAAGCTTTTTTGCGAGTCTTTGATTTGTTTGAAATGCTAAAAGTTCAGGGTTTTAAGTTAGACACTTTGAGCATGGGAATGTCAGATGACTTAGAAGCCGCTATAGCCGCTGGCTCCACTTTAATCCGGATTGGAACTGCTATTTTTGGTCCACGTAATTATCAACCCCTTTCAAACTCGCTTCTATAAACATATCTAAATCGCCATCTAAAACAGGTTGAGGATTGCGAGTTTCCACACCAGTTCGTAAATCTTTGATACGCGAATCGTCTAAAACATAAGATCTAATCTGGCTTCCCCACGTTATTTCTTTCTTGCTAGCTTCCAGAGCATCCAGTTTTTCTTGCTTTTTACGCATTTCTAACTCATAAAGTTTAGCACGGAGTTGCTTCATGGCATGTAAACGATTTTGGTGCTGTGACCTCTCGCTTTGGCATTGCACAACTGTATTAGTCGGGATATGCGTAATACGAACAGCCGAATCAGTCGTATTAACATGCTGTCCGCCAGCGCCTTGCGCTCGATAAGTATCAACTCTTAAATCCGCCGGATTAATTTCTATTGCAATGTTGTCGTCAATTTCTGGAGAAACAAAAACAGAAGCAAAAGAAGTATGGCGCTTATTATTAGCATCAAAAGGCGATTTACGAACTAAACGATGCACCCCCGTTTCAGTTCTCAGCCATCCATAAGCGTAAGAGCCAGTAAATTTAACTGTGGCGCTTTTAATTCCCGCCACATCGCCCGCGGAACATTCTAAAATTTCAGTTTGAAAACCATGGCGATCGCCAAAACGTAAATACATTCTGAGCATCATTTCCGCCCAGTCCTGCGCTTCTGTCCCACCAGATCCGGATTGAATATCCATATACGCATTATTAGCATCCATTTCACCATTAAACATGCGCTGAAACTCTAGCGCGGCAACTTTTCCCTCGAGAGTTTCTACGTCTTTTTGCAAGACTAAAAAACTAGCCTCATCGTTTTCCGATGCAATAAGTTCCAGCATTTCCTTGGTATCGGCAAAATTTTTACTAAGTTCGGAAAAAATATCTAGAGAATTTTGCAGGAGAGAACGCTCACGCCCCAAGCTTTGTGCTTTTTCTTGATCTTGCCAAACCTTAGGATCTTCTAAAACACGCAATATTTCATTAAGCCTTTCTTCTTTCTTATCTAAGTCAAAGATACCCCCGAAGAGTATTTAAACTCTCTTTGACAATTTCGAGGCGATTTAAGGTTTGATTTAATTCTAATGTATTCATACAATTAATTTTTACGTAAATGTCGACCTACAGCTAACCATGCGCCGCATAGTCCCAAAAACACTCCGATTCCCCAAAGAAATATAATGCCATGCCAATCTAAAGTTCGAAGAGCAAAATTGCTGCCATAAGTTAACGCCAAACGCCGCACCGGCTCGGCTAGCCAAAGGAGCGTACCCGTAACAATTACCCAAGAAAGCATGCTGCTTAGTAAGCCATAATAAAAACCAGTATAGAGAAATTGGCGCCGCACATAAGCATCCGTTGCACCGATTAATTTTAAAACTGAAATTTCCGTACGCGCATTTTGCATCGCTAAACGAATAGTATTTCCTATAATCAAAATTACGCTAATAGCGAAAAGTGCGAATAAAGCCAAAACGCACTGTTTACCCAAATTAATAATATAATACAGCCGTTCTAACCACACCCTGTCAACTCGCACCATTTCAACCACGCTTTCCGCTTTTGCTTCATTTAACAAGTTTTCTACTGCCAAAGGCGCGCTAAAAGCGGGCTTTGGAGTAATCACAACAACCGCTGGCAACGGATTCTCTTTTAACTCAGCCAAAATATTAGTTACATCAATGCTCTTTTGTAATTCTACAAGCCCGTCTTCTGCCGAAATATAGCGCACGTTGGCAATTTTAAAATCATTCTGATATTTAGAAACTAATTCTTTAATGTCTGAAGCTTCAGCATTTTTCTTGATATATAAGGAAATTTGCGTACCGCGATCCAAATTTTCGCCTAAGTATTTCGCATTTTGCAAAAGCACATAAAGCCCAACTGGCAAAGACAAAGCAATAGCAATAACGGCTATTGTGAGCAAACTCGCAACAGGTGTACAAATTAAGCGATCTAAACTCGTCAAAGCTGCGCTAAAATGACGTCCAACATAAGTAAGAAGAAAATTTTTCTTTTTGTCACGACGCAAAGCTGCAGCTAAGATTGCTAGGCGATGTTTTCTTGCATGCTTCCTAAAAAATCCACTCATGATATCAAATGTCCTTCTTTTAAAGTAAGAATACGGTTCGATCTGGAGGCGATTAAACTTAAATCGTGTGTGGCTATTAAAAGCGACATCCCCGTTTCATTTAATTTAGTAAATAAATCCATAATTTCACGCGCCAAGTCCGGATCTAGATTCCCAGTTGGTTCATCTGCCAAAAGAAGTGGAGGATGATTTACAATCGCCCTGGCAATACCAACACGCTGTCTTTCCCCTACAGAAAGCTTGTACGGATAGCGCTTTTCCTTCGCTAGAAGCCCTACCACATCCAAAGCCGCTCTTACTCGAGATGCAATATCGCGCTGTCTTACATCTTGCAATAAAAGAGGTAAGGCCACATTTTCAAAAACCGTATAGCGATCTAAAATATTTGGATCTTGAAAAACCATACCTAAAGATTGCCTAAGCGATGAAACACCGCGCCGTGCAAGATGACCAATACTTTGACCTGCAACAATTATTTCGCCGCCAGTTGGCCTTTCCATCGCAGCTATGAGCTTTAAAAGCGTGCTCTTCCCTGCCCCAGAATGCCCAGTCAAAAATGCCATCTCGCTAAATTTCAAAGAAAAATTAATATCTTTCAGTGCCTCTTCGCCCTGTGTATAGCGCTTAGAAACATTTTGAAAATTTATAATTTCTTCGTGCTCAGCAAATTGTTGTAGAATTTTTTTCATAAAACATGTCTACGCATTTTCTTTTTAAATCAATATGTTATAAAATATTCTTTAATCGAATAATGCTTCCACAAATTCTTCTGCATTAAAAGGCTGTAAATCATCGATTTTTTCGCCTACGCCAATAAACCTAATCGGTTTTTGAAAGGTTTTAGCTATAGCAAAAATGATACCGCCTTTCGCAGTGCCGTCTAACTTAGTTAGAGCCAAACCAGTAACGCCTACAGTCGCATTAAACTCACGCGCTTGATTCAAAGCATTTTGCCCTACTCCCGCGTCTAAAACCAACAAAACCTCATGTGGAACTTCTGGATCTACTTTTTTCAAAACTTTAACAACTTTTTTAAGTTCTGCCATTAAATTACTTTGCGTGTGCAATCTTCCAGCTGTGTCGATAATTAAAACATCAACCGCGCGAGCTTTAGCAGCATTCAAAGCATCAAAAGCCACAGCAGCGCTATCGGCGCCCGCATGCTGGGCTATAACTGGAATATTATTTCTCTCTCCCCAAATTTGCAGCTGTTCAATCGCCGCAGCCCTGAAAGTATCTCCCGCTGCCAATAAAACTTCTTTGCCAGATTTTTTTAGATTACGCGCTAATTTGCCAATGGTTGTAGTTTTGCCAGAGCCATTTACGCCAACAACTAAAATTACATAGGGTTTAGTGTTTTTAGGAATTTCCAAGGGCAATGCGTAAGGCTTTAAGGTGTGTAAAAGCTGCTTCTTAAGGGTTGGCAAAACTTCTTCCGCAGAAGCAATTCCCTCAGCTTTAGCACTTTCTTTAAGGTTGGCTATGATTTCTTCTGCGACACCAACACCAACATCAGCAAGAAGAAGTTCGGCTTCTAGATCATAAAGAAGCTTTGCATCAACAACTTTTTTGTGAGCAAATAGCTTAGTAACTTTCGTAGCAAAATTGTCTTTAGTGCGCTTTAGGCCTTCAGCTAGTCGTTTAAACATAGTGAAGACAATTATCAATCAAGGAGGCAAGTTTGGCAATAGAAAGGAAAAATTTAGAGAATGTACAAAATTACTTATAGCTTCGCGCATTTTGTAGGTAAAATAGCTATAAACCTTAAACAAAATTAGGCTAAAATAAAATTATGCAAAACACTACACCGCTAAATTACAATTTAATTATCCTCGGATCAGGGCCTGCAGGCTGCACCGCAGCACTATACGCATCCAGAGCCAATTTAAAACCAGTTTTAATCACCGGCAATACGCCAGGTGGACAACTAATTACCACCACAGAAGTCGATAATTGGCCGGGTGAAATAAATGGCATTTTAGGCAGCGAGCTCATGGATAATATGTTAAACCACGCTAAGCGCTTTGCCACTGAAGTAATTACGGATCAAATTACATCTGTCGACCTAACGCAAAAGCCCTTTTTTATACAAGGCGAAGCTTCTTCTTACACTTGCAACGCTTTAATCATAGCAACCGGAGCTTCAGCACGTTATTTAGGCTTGCCTTCCGAAAAAGAATTTATGGGACGCGGCGTTTCGGCTTGTGCAACTTGCGATGGTTTTTTTTATAAAGGTAAAAAAGTTGCGGTAGTTGGCGGCGGTAGCACAGCCGTAGAAGAGGCGCTTTATTTATCTGAAATCGCTTCCGAAGTAACTCTAATCCATCGCCGAAGTCAATTTAAAGCCGAGCCAATCCTCGTTGAGCAGCTACTTTCCAAAGTTAAAGAGAATAAAATTAAAATAGAGTGGAACTCTGTAGTAACAGAAATTTTGGGAGATGAGGCAGGAGTAAATGGCATTCGCATTCAAAACACACAAGACAAAAATAGCAAAGACTTAGCTATATCCGGCGTCTTCATTGCCATTGGACATAAACCCAATACGGAAATTTTTCAAAAATATTTAGCAATGGAAAACGGCTATTTGCTAGTCAATAATCCAAATGAATACACAACAATGACCAACATTCCCGGCATATTTGCTGCCGGAGATGTTGCCGATCCAACTTACCGCCAAGCCATCAATGCAGCTGCTTCCGGCTGCCGCGCGGCATTAGATGTACAAAAATACCTCTTTCTCGCTGGGGGTTAAAAATTCCCATATTAATGCTTATAAAAAAGGGAGCCGAAAGCCCCCTTTTTGTTAGGTATTAACTGGTACGTTTAGGGATGTCTTTCATCTCGGTCCAATTTTCCTTATTGCCGGGCTGATCCTTAGGAGGCGAGAAAAACCCTTCCCCTCTCAATGGCGACGAAGTACTTGTTGACGATGACGAAGACGCTAGTGGCGCAGAAGACACCGGCGTACCAGACGTTGTTGTCAATGACACCTGGGTACTTGGAGATGTTGTTGAAGACGATGATCCTTGCTCAACAGGCGATCGAAAAAAAACACTTGGCAAAGAAGTAGAAGATGATGTTAACGAGGATGTATTTGGCGGAAAGGTTGTCATCTCAGTGCAGCTTCCGGGCTGCCCCTCAGGAGGCGCGAAAACCCCTTCCCCTCTCGATGGCGACGAAGTACTTGTTAACGAAGATGCAGTTGGCACAGAAGGTGTTGACGTACTAGACGGTAATGCCGGTGGCACTGGAGTAGAAGTTGATGCTGCTGATGATACCCCAGGTGCTGTTGACGCAGAAATTGCTGGCAACGTTGCCCTAACATAGCCACGGATCATATCTGCCGACAAGAAAATCACCAACCCTTCTTGCTGATCATTGCCACAATGTGCCTTAAATTTTGGGTAAGGTGCGTTTGATACATAAAATAAAACATCAAGGATACGCCTTTCCAAAGTATTATCCTTGAACTTAAAAACTATTTCATATTGATTATCCATGTATTCACAAGACTCTATCTTACCAACAAAGTATTCTATGAAGCGCTCATGAGCAAAATCAAAAATAGGACTCACAGGAATCAATGGTAATCCAGTTTCCTCCGGAATCTCAACACGATCACGTAAATATTTGGCCTTGTCTGTAAAGAAGGACCTTAACCAAGCTTTGACCTTTTCTAAAGGCGACTCTTCCCTAACATAGCCATCGAACATATCTGTCCTCAAGTAAATCACCAACCTTTCTTGCGGACCATGATCATGGTGTAGCTTAAGTTCTGGGTAACTTGTGTGTGCTCCCTCACATAAAACATCAAGGATAAGACTTTCCAACGTATTATCCTTGAAATTGAAAACTATTTCATATTGATTACCCATGTCTTCACAAGACTCTATCTTACCAACAAAGTATTTTATGAAGTGCTCATTAGCAAAATCAAAAACAGGGCTCAACGGTAATCCAGTTTTCTCCGGAATCTTAACACAATCATGTAAAAATCTGCCATTGTCTGTAAAGAAGGACCTTAACCAAGCTTTGACCTCTTCTAAAGGTGTTGGCGTCGGAGTACTTGTTGACGGTGATGAACTGGATACTAATACTTTATAATGTGACCAACCTAGCAGGGGCAGCAGTGCCGTATCAAGTGATGTCACCGGAGTAATCGGAGGTGTTGTTGAAGACGATGTTCCTTGCGAAACAGGCGATGGTGGCGTAGAGAGTGCATGCATAACAGCGGGATACATAGCTTTAGGTATTGTAAGTACAATCTTTCCACTTTTACCTGATATCTCCGGGGACGCAGCAACCACCTGGTACGGGTACGAGGAGCGTATTGCCCAGGATAAATTATTAAGGGCCCGAATTACTGAGGGCCACCCCTGTTTTTCAGAAAATTCTGGAACGAGAGCTATATCAACAGAACCATCCATTTTCTGGGAAAACTGTACAGACTCAACAATTAATAGGTCTAGTTTTTTGTAGCAGAAGTAGCCCCTACCTGTAATTTTCTTCTTCACTTCCTTTAGCCAAGCTTCAGCCCCTTTTTTCGATACTTCATATATTTTTTTTGGTGGTGCGTACATTTTATTCTCCACTGTTTTTAATGTTTGGCTGATTTAATATTGATCTTAAACATAGGAGGAGTAGTATAGCAAGCGATTATTAAGAGAATATGAATTAAACCCTCAAAACCCAACTTACATTCTCAACTCATTGATTTTAAAAGAAATCACGTAGACATGTTTTTTAGGGCGGACTTGCCACGCCAAAGGCGTGGTGGACATTTTTTCTATGTAGTACAGTACAGGCATGCCTGTACACTACTAATTGGAAGGATCGTTTTCTGAAGTCTTGAGGCTCAAGAAATCCCAAATCTTACGGTCCATAAGCTGGCTTGGACAAACATTTTGTAAAGAACGAAGAATATTGCTTGGAACCTTAGGATTATCTAATGCCAGGTCTGCAATCAGCTTAGCTACGCGCTTTCGCATAAGATTTTCTTTAAACTGGCAGGGAGAAGAAGAAACGAGCGGAAATTTACATTCATCGGCATAGCCAATAATATCGCGCTCTTGGCAATAGGCAAGCGGCCTTATCACGATAAGCTTTTTATCATCTGTTAGAAACTTAGGTGGCATCGAGCGCAGAGCGCCGTTGTAAAGCATAAACATCATGAGGCTTACAATTAAATCATCGCGGTGATGTCCCAGGGCTACTTTATTAAAATTATTTTCACGAGCATAACGATAAATAACGCCGCGACGCAGTCTCGAACAAAGCGGGCAATAAGAAAACTGAGATCCGTCCCCTACTTTGCTTTTTACTATTTCATAAATTTTCTCATGAATAACAGTGTGTGGAATTTCCTTTTCTTCTAGCCATTTAACAGCTTTCTCACCGTCCCAACCAGGAAAACCCTGGTCAACCATAAGAACTGCAATCTCAAAACGTGCTCGCGCTCTCATCTCTAGAAGACGCAAAATTTGGAGCATAACAAAAGAATCTTTACCACCAGAAAGTGCGACTAATACCCGATCACCATTTTCGATCATTTTAAAATCGTGTATAGCTTTGCCGGTATAATGAAGGAGTTTTTTTTCTAATTTAGAAATGTTAGTTGCCAAAGGTTTCTCGCATAAAGAGTAGAACAGGCATGCCCGTTCACTACAATCACTTCCTCTCCAAAACCTCATGGCTTCGCATAAGTTCGCCAGGATTGCAAAGAGCAGCGAGCAAAGAAAGCTCGCCGCATAAGACAGTGGCTGCAGCTATGGCCGCCAAACGCTTGGAGTTTTCACCTACAGGGCGTTTATCTAAACAGCCTAAAGTTTTCAAGTTTTCTTGTACGAAAGGCAAATCCTTACCATTACCGACCGTACCGACAATAATATTCGGCAAACTCACAGCAAAATAAAGATCACTGCCTCGCACTTCTACTTCTGTAATTCCCTGTGAACCCTCAACTATATTAGCTGCATCCTGCCCTGTTGCTAAATAGAAAGCTAAAAGCATGTTAGCAAAATGTGCGTTAGCGCTACGTAAACTTCCAGCTAAAATCGAGCCTAAGAGGTTCTTTTTAATATGCAAATTATAAATATCCTTGGGGCTTACCCTAAGATGCTTTATGCAAAGCTTTTCGGGAATAGTTATTTCCGCAACTACCGATTTACCTCTTCCTAAAATGCCATTTACTGCGGAAGCTTTTTTATCTACACAATAATTACCCGAAAGCGACACGTATTTTAATTGAGGATATTTTTTTAAAAGCCAATCCAGCACTTGCTCCGCGGCTTTCGTGACCATATTGTGCCCTGCCGCATCGCCAGTTGTAATGGCAAGTCGCAAATAAAGTAAATTTCCAACCACCTCAGCATGATAGCTATGAAATTTGGCAAATTTACTACTTTTCTCGACCAATTCTTTCAAGTTTTCGCTTTTTTGCTGCAAATCCTTCAGAATATCAAACAAAGTTTGGGCACTATCCGCTTCCAGCAAAATAGAACGCGACATAGCATCGGCAAACACTGTTGTACGAATACCATCCAAAAGGCAAGATAAGCGCGCCACGCGCCCTACCGAACGCCACAGAGGTGTTTCATATGTCGCCAAGGGAACGTTGGTTTGAAAACTTTCTTTATCGAACAAGATATTGACAGGACCGACGAGACGTGTAGGAATAATAGTTTGTGACATACAATTTATTTTTAATGCAGAAATTTCATCATCAGTGGTACTAAAACACCCACAATTGCAACAGTACCAACAAGCATAGCACCGAAGCGAATTGTAAGCTTATAGGTAATTTTATAGCCCATTAAATCAATGCGATCCTCTAAACGCTTTTCTGTTCTCTTCAAATCTTCTTTTGTAGCCAATCTTTCGTCTATTAGCTCTTTAATAGCTTCCGCCTGCGCTTCCGCTTGGTGAGCTGTAAACCCAGCCTTCTGCATTCTTTTTGCGTATTGTAAAGTATCAAAACTCATAATTGCTGTACTCATTATCTAACTACCTGTAAATAAAACCTCACTAATCCCTAACCAATCTATCATCCCATAGAACTACAATTTTAACTTAGTCAAATCTTCTTCACAATACCGGGTTTTTCAGGAACTATCGTACGATAAAAAACTTCACCTTGTTTAATCATGCCAATATCATCCCGAGCGTGCGCTTCAATGGCTTCACCACCCTGTTTAAGGTTTTGGATTTCAGCCCGCAAATGATTATTTTTCGATTGCCAAGCTTGATTGGTCTTATCTTGTGCAGAAATGAGCTGACGCAAACGCCAAGCTCCGGCAACGCCATCCTTGGCGAACCAAAGTCGATATTGAAACAAGAGCAAAACCACAACTAAAAAAACAGTTAAAATTTTTAGCGCAGTTTTTTTCATAAGACTATTTCATGCGTGGAAAAGATTTTTTTCCTGCATATTTCGCCTTATCCTGCATCGCAGCCTCAATACGAATGATCTGATTATATTTAGCTACGCGATCAGTACGGCAGAGGGATCCAGTCTTGATTTGTCCCACTCCCGTAGCAACAACTAAATCAGCAATTGTCGTATCTTCTGTTTCACCAGAACGATGAGAAATAACTGAAGCGTAATTGGCTTTTTTGGCCATATCTATTGCCTGTAACGTCTCAGTTATAGTTCCAATTTGGTTAAGTTTAATCAAAATAGCATTGGCTACGTGATTTTCAATACCTTTCTTGAAAATTTTAGTATTGGTTACAAATAAATCATCACCAACGATTTGGATCTTATTGCCAAGCTTTTCCGTCATCAATTTCCAGCCATCCCAATCGCCTTCGGCAAAGCCGTCTTCAATGGTGATTAAAGCTGGATATTTCTCAACCCAATTGGCCCAATATTCAACTAATTCGGCTGGAGTAAGCTTTTTGCCCTCGGATTTCAGATTATAAAAACCATCTTCATAAAATTCCGAAGCAGCAGCATCGAGACCTAAACAAATATCTTTGCCTACTTTATACCCAGCAGTTTCAATAGCTTCGATAATAAATTGCAAAGCTTCTTCATTGGATTTGACGTTTGGAGCAAAACCACCTTCGTCGCCTACGGAAACGCTCAAGCCACGTTTTTTCAAAACTTTTTTCAAAGTATGAAAAACTTCGGCGCCATAACGAATAGCTTCAGCAAATGTTGGCGCGCCAACTGGTAAAATCATAAATTCTTGAATGTCGAGATTATTGTCAGCATGTGCTCCGCCGTTGATAACATTCATCATTGGAACAGGTAAAATAAACGGTCCTTCACCACCCAAATAGCGATAAAGCGGCAAGCCAGCATCGTTAGCGGCTGCCCTAGCAATAGCCATAGAAATAGCTAAAATAGCATTGGCACCAAATTTGCTCTTATTTTCTGTACCATCTAGCTTAATCATAAGATTGTCTAATTCAGCTTGCTGCGTTGGATCAGCTCCTAATAGCGCATCGCGCAGTGGTCCGTTGACATTAGCAACAGCTTTTAAAACACCTTTGCCTAAATAACGTTTAGGATCTGCATCACGAAGTTCTAAAGCTTCGCGTGAACCAGTAGAAGCACCGGAAGGCACACACGCCAAACCTCTTACGCCATTAGAAAGTATAACTTCCGCTTCGACAGTTGGATTACCGCGCGAATCTAAAATTTCGCGCCCTATGATGTCAGAAATAATAGTAGCCATGAAAATACCTCGGATTTTTTATTTGGAATGTTAGCGGGCATACGCCCAAAATAAATCGGCCGACATTATCCGGCAGAACGACTTAAATTGAAAGAAAAAACTTTATTTAAAATCGTACGGGAAGATATTAAGATAAAAAACATGTCTATAACATTTCCTTAAAAATCAATTAGTTAGAACTTCAAGTTCCATTCAGGTTAAAAATGCTCAAAAATTTGCACTTTTAGTTGCAGCGGCTGGCCATCTTTTTCCAAATACACGCCCGACTCCTTGACGATTTGACCTATAGAAAAAATATTACTCTTAAATTTTTGCCTAAAATTGATCTGTAGATCAAAAAAAGATTCGGCATCAACAGTAAAAAGTAGTTCGTAATCTTCACCACCGCCTAGTTTCGCCTGGATTGGATCGATCCCTAGAAGTTGAACGGTTTTTTCAAAATCTGGATCTGTCGGAATTTTATCAACCTGTAAAACAGCTCCTACCTTAGAAGCCTCGCAGAGTCGTTGTAAATCAATAAAAAGTCCGTCCGAAATATCCAGCATAGAATGTATAGGAAATAATGATGAACTATATTGTCCTAAAAAAAGACCTTCAGCTGTTCTAGCTCGAGGAAAGAGCTGCTTGTTTTTATAATATTCAAAACCATCCAACTTTCTTTCCAATGCCAATAAGCCAAGATGCGCCCCGCCTAAATTTCCAGTTACACAAATTAAATCTCCAACCTTAGCAGCAGAGCGATACTTAATAAATTTTGGAGGAGAAAAACCAAAAACAGTAATACTAAGAAAAAGCTCGCTCGCTGCAGCAGTTGTATCTCCGCCTATTAAATTCACATTATTTTCTTTACAAACTTTTGCAAATACCGCAAGAAAGTTTTTAGTCCAAATCGCGTCTAAATGCGGCGGAATAGATATGCCCAACATCACAAAAAGTGGCTTAACACCCATGGCAGCTAAATCACTAAAATTGCTGTGGAGCGCCTTATGAGCCAAAGCCTCCGGAGAAAAATAATTTAAACGAAAGTGAACATTCTCAGCTAAAATGTCTTTACTTATTACTAAAGCTTGCTCACTACTTAGCGGTAACACAGCAGCGTCATCTCCAATTCCCAAAATTCTCTCATCAGAAGAAATAAATTGCTGCTTTAAAAAACCAATAATTTCCGCTTCGCTAAGCACTTTCTAGCTCCAGCCTAACTTAAATGGATTAAAATTAGTCTTGCGATCATAAATATCTATACCTTCATGTTTTTTCAATAAACCAATTAAAAAGTAAATAAGCGGCAACAGCACAATCTGATAGAAAATCTTAAACAAAAACACAGATAGCATTAGGGAGAAAAGCTCGTGCCATGGCAATGCTCCATAAAAAGCTAGAATACTAAAAACAAAAGTATCTAAGCCCTGTCCAATTATTAAAGCCGCTAAAATCCGGGCCCAAAGAACCTTCCCGGACCACATAACTTTGAGCTTAGCTAAAACATAAGCATTAATGAATTCGCCAAAAAGAAAAGCAATAAAAGACGCTAAAATAATTTGCTGCGTACGGCCCAAAACTGTCACAAAACTTTGTTGATCATGCCAAAAAGGGACTGGCGGAAGTAAAATCGCAAAGTAAATCACAAAAAATAAAAATATATTACAAAAAAGCGCCATCCAAATTACGCGTCGACTAGCCGCATAGCCATAAACTTCCGTTAAAATACCGTCCATAATGTAAACCAATGGGAAAATAAAATCCCCCGGCGTCAATGTACACAAATTTCCAATCGGAACAACCTTCTGCACAACTATGTTAGCCGATAACAAACAAGTCACAAAAAGCATCGCAATTGGTGCGTAAAATTTGAAGTTGTGCTTTAAAGCTAAACTTTGTGGATTTTGCAAAAGTTTATTCTGGTGCATGCTTTTCCCCGCTAAGAAACTCTCAAAAAGAATGATGAATTATGAATTATAATTTATAATTCCCTCACTATGCAATACCACCACATTTACCACGCCGGAAACTTTGCTGACGTTTTTAAACATTGCGTTTTAGTTATGCTAGCGCAAAATTTATGCAAAAAAAATAAGCCGATTTTTTACTTAGATACGCATGCAGGCATTGGACGTTATGATTTAACTTCGGAATTAGCCAGTAAAACCAGCGAATATGCGAGCGGCATCAGTGTGTTATATAACCAAAAAGAAGCCGACTTAAAAATTCTCACAAGCAAAATCGCCGAAAATGCCCTGGCAACTTATCTTCAAATCATTCAATCTTATAATACAAATAAAAACCTTAAATATTACCCTGGCTCACCGCTTATTCTGAAAACCTTAATGCGAACACAAGACAGAATGGCTCTGGTTGAATTGCATAAAGACGATGCAGAGTTATTGCGAAATGAATTTGTGAACGATAAACAAATCGCTGTACACCACAGCAACGGTTACCAAAGTATCAAGGCCTTTTTACCCCCCAAAGAAAAGCGTGGCTTAATCTTAATCGATCCAGCTTTTGAAGACATTAACGAATTCGAGAATATTATAGCTGGGCTAAAAGTAGCGAAACAAAAGTTCCCGACTGGAGTGTATGCCATTTGGTACCCAATTAAAGATTTAACCAAAATACAGGGATTTTATAGCGAACTGGAAGCGATACATTTTAAAAACATTCTAGTAAGCGAGTTTTCCGTAGATACACTAGAAAAAGATGCTAAGTTAACTCGATGCGGCATGGCGATTATTAATTCGCCGTGGAAATTTGAAGAAGATTTACAGCCATTACTGGATTGGCTAGCTGCCACACTTGCGCACAATAATAATGGCTATAGCAATTGGCGCTGGTTGCTAACTAATTATAATGCATGAATTGATAAACAAAACCCCAAAGCATTAAGCAACATGCTAAAGGTTTGTAGCCTAGGATTTCCTCGAGCAGAAAGAGTTTTATATAAGCTTTCTCGGTTCAAACCGGTTTGCTTGGCTACACAGCTAATTCCTCCTCTCACTTCTGCTATATGACGCATTGCCATCAAAAGCGCCTCTGCACAACCATCTTTTTGGTATTCTTCCAACGCGGACTGTAAATACATTTCTGCTTTTTTTGGGTTTTTACGCAAAGAATCAACTAGCCACTCTGAATAATCAACCATGGATGCTGCGCTTTTTCTTTTACTATTCATAATTCCGCCTCTTAAAATCTAGCCAATACTGACAAGCATTTTTTATGTCTTTTTCTTGAGAACTTTTATCCCCACCACAAAGCAATAAGATAATTGTCTCCCCATATTCAGCAAAATAAATACGAAAACCTGCTCCAAAATGCAAACGCAGTTCACAAACACCTCCTTGGATAAATTTGTAATCTCCTAAGTTTTCACCAAACACGAGCCTATTGATCCGTTGCTCTATTTTGGTTTGTGTGTCTATTGGCAATTTACTGTGCCACTTTAAAAACGGTATTTTACCCCACGTGGTTCGATAAAACTTTAACACTTTAGCCATAAGTTCTACTCCAAATATTGTAGTCCAGAAACTACAAAATTGCAAATTATTTTTTGCATTAGAACTTAGCGAACTAGAAAATTCAATACCGTGTTTTTTAACTAAAGAACATTTTGCAATATATTCACCATCTCTCGCACTGCCTGACCACGATGGCTAATAACATGTTTAACGGAAGGTAAAAGCTCGGCAGCCGAAGCTTCATGCGTTGGCACAAAAAAAACTGGATCATAACCAAAACCGTTTTCACCTTGCGGTTCTAATAAAATTCTCCCTTCCCACACACCTTCACAAATAATGGGCGATGGATCTTTGGCATGACGTAGAAACACCAAAAAGCAATAAAAGCGAGCTGTTCTTTTCTCTTCTGGAATACCTTCTAAATTTTTCAGCAGCTTAGCTATGTTTTGGGCATAAGTAGCCTTTAAACCAGAGTAACGCGCAGATTTTATCCCTGGCGCGCCATTTAGCGCATCCACAACCAAACCAGAATCATCCGCCAATGCTGGCAAATTCGTGTAATTCGCCGCATGTCGCGCTTTCAAAATAGCGTTTTCTATAAAAGTTTTGCCAGTTTCCCGAGCTTCTGGAACTGAAAACTTTGACTGCGGAATGATATCAACGTTTTTTTCTGTCATTAATGCTGAAAATTCACGTATTTTGTCCTGATTATTAGTAGCAAGAACGATTTGCATATGTAACCCCTATTGCATTTTTTCTTAACGCTCGTTATTGTAAAGCATATGCAAAGAAAAACCGAACAAGTGCGTATTATTGGCGGCAAGTGGAGAAGTAGAATTTTGCACTTCCCTGCTCTAGCGAACTTACGCCCAACGCCCGACCGCGTTCGTGAAACTTTATTCAATTGGCTCGCGCCATATATTCAAGATGCCCGCTGTCTCGACGCTTTTGCAGGAAGCGGAGCTTTGGGATTTGAAGCGCTGTCGCGCGGAGCTAAGGAAGTGGTTATGGTAGACAAATCTCCCGCTGTCATTGCAAATTTAGAAGAAAATATGCGCATATTAAATACAACTGATGCTCTGTGCATAAACTCATCTTTCCCTTTTAAAAATAATGAGTTAGAACCATTCGATATTGTTTTCCTAGATCCACCTTATCATCAAGGTTTGATAGCTATTTCCTGCCACGCGCTTATGGAAAATGATTATTTAAAAGATGGCGCCTTAATTTATATTGAAGCAGAAAAAGAACTAGATCCTTTACCTATTTCAAATAATTGGGAAATTCTGAAAAGTAAACAAGCCGGTCAAGTTGGATATCACCTTGTCAGAAGTAGCCAAAATGAGCCAACTGTGCGAAAATAATAAATTATAATCAAAATTACAGGGAATTAAATTTATGGTTACATTATCTATTCCTATTTCGCTGACGGCGGCCAAAGTATTAGCGGCTGTGCTTATTTTTGCACTAGCGCTAATAGCAGGATTGCTGCCAATACGCTTAGCCAATACTCGTCAACACTTAATTTCCATAGCTGACGCTTTCGCTGGCGGCGTGTTTTTAAGTGCATCTTTCTTGCATATGTTGCCAGATGCACTAGAAGGTTTTCACGTAGCTTTGCCCAACATGGCATATCCAATAGCTCTGTTAGTCGTCATGCTGACGTTTTTTATGCTTTTTGTATTGGAACATAGCAATTTATTTATCCAAAGAGAACATTCTGTAGAACATCGCGCGACAACGCCATATCTTTTGGCACTGCTTCTTGGCGTACATTCTATCTTAGAAGGCGCTGCCATCGGCATCAATACGCATCTAGCCGATGCCGCTGTAATTTTCTTTGCCGTCCTCGCGCACAAAGGTTCGGAAAGCTTTGCTCTCGCTATAAAATTATATCGTTACGCGGTAAATACAAAACAAGTTGTGAAAGTAATAATATTATTCGCCTGCATGACTCCGCTTGGCATATTTATTGCTATGTATGCGTGCAGTATATTGCAAAATAACGCCGCCCTATTAGCTGCAGCAATTTTCAATGCCCTAGCCGCTGGAACCTTCTTGTATATTGGAGCCGTTCATATTATTGGCGAACCTGATAATATATTCTGCCGTTGCGGAATGATATCACTACTATCTGGTATGGCCCTGATGGCAGTTGTAGCAATTTGGGTTTAAAAATATAACCAATTGATTTATAAAGAAAACCTGTAGACATGTTTTTTAACCCTTCGCATAATAAACTCCTACAAAAAGCCCAGCGCATCTTTATTGCCTACAGTGGTGGCATAGATTCGCATGTTTTATTGCACGCTGTTATTCGAAATAAAACGATATTTTCTGAAAAAGAAATAACGGCTATTCATATTGACCATGGCCTATACAAAGACTCTAAAAAATGGAGCCAGCACTGTCGCGCGATCTGCCGTGATTTGGGCGTTCAAATCATTATTAAAAACATTGATGTTGGTAAAAAACTTCAAAAAGGACAAAGTATCGAAGAAGCTGCACGGACATTACGTTATCAAGCTTTTGCATCTTTACTCAAAAAAGGTGATGTGCTACTAAGCGCTCATCATTCTACTGATCAAGCTGAAACACTATTTTTACAGCTTTTACGCGGAGCTGGGGTAAAAGGTTTGTCGGCTATGCCGGCTGTTTCTAAGATAGGAGAAGGAACATTAATTAGACCATTTTTAGACTTTTCTAGACGAGATTTAGAAAAATACGCCAAACAACATTCTTTAAATTGGATTGAAGACCAAAGCAACACTGACACTAAATTTGCACGCAATTACATCCGCCATGAATTACTTCCCACTATGAAAAAATATTGGCCAAGCGCTGAGAAAACCCTATCGCGTGTCACGCTACACGCCGCGGAAGCCACAACTTTGCTAGAGGAACTGGCGGTTTTAGATTTACAAAAAATCCAAGGCAGCAAAGAGAACTTACTTTCACAAAAAAAACTAAAACTTTTAAGTAAAGCCAGACAACGTAATGTTTTGCGCTATGCCATTCATTCTCTTGGCTTTAACATGCCAAGTAGCGCCAAAATGCAGGATATCCAAAAAAATATTTTAGAAAGCCGATACGATAAGATACCTTTAGTTACTTTCGGAAAAGCTGAAGTGCGTAGATATGGCGATGATATTTATATTCTTAAATCTTCTAAAAAAATCTCTTTCAAACCTATCCTATGGAAAAACTTAAATAAGCCGCTTTTATTACCTGATTCTATTGGTATTTTGCACTGCGAAAATTGCTCAGAAAAAATAGAAAAAACACTTAAAAATAAAATTTCTATACGCTGGAGAACAAGTGGTGAATCTATAAAAATTCCCAAACGAAACGGCACTCATTCTTTAAAGAAATTACTACAAGAATGGCGAATACCGCCTTGGCAAAGAACAAAAATCCCTCTTATTTATTATGATGACAAACTCATAGAAATTGTCGGTTATACACAAAGTGAAGAAAAAAAGAAAAATGTATTATTGAAAAAATTGCATTTCCATGTATGGGCGGGCACAAGGCCTGCCCCTACTGCTCCCAATGCAATTTGCTGCGGAGTGTCGCGAAGTAATTATATTCTTCCGGGTGTATCAAAAGCAGTTTGAACTTTTCTTGAGTAATTTCAACGACGCTTCCAAGCGGAACATCGACTGATTGACGACCATCACAATGTACACAAAGATTGGTACGATTATCTTTAGAGATTACTACGGAAACTTTGCTCTGCCCTCCTATAACAAGAGGCCGACTGCTTAGATTATGTGAAAACATGGGTAGAAGCGTAATCGCATCGAGATTAGGATGCAAAATTGGTCCACCGGCAGATAAAGCATAGGCTGTCGAGCCAGTTGGTGTCGAAACAATTAAACCATCAGCGCGATAATCGCAAACATATTCCTTGTCGATATTTAAAACAAACTCTACCAATTTGCTCGACTGCTGCGCAGAAATAACTACATCATTTAGTGCAGTATCGCTACTAACTAGACGTTTGTTTTCATCTTGAACTTTAAGATTTAATAAAAAGCGTTGTTCTTCTTGATAATGTCCATCTAAAATAGCTGCAATTTTATAAATAGCATCGGGATGAATATCAGTAAGAAAGCCAAGTTGGCCGCGGTTTATACCAAAAACAGGCAAGTTATGCTTCGCCGCAAAAGGCGCGATATTCAAAATACTACCATCTCCTCCAACAACAATAATTAAATCCGAACATCTTGGGAGATCTTCCCGAGATACAACTTCAGATTTTCTAGAATTAAAAAAATGTGAAGTCTCGTCATCGACTACAAAATTCACACCATGTTGCGTTAAAAAATCGCAAACTGCTGCCAACGTTTCCGGTACGCCAACAACGTCCTTTCTACCAATCAAAGCAATATTACGAAATTTTTTCATTTTAGTTTTCATAATTAATTCTACTCGGAGAATTATATCTAATTTCGCGCAAAAGATAACGCTTTTTTAGGACAAACGGCAATGCATTCGCCACATTTTAAACAATCCGGAGCGACTAAAGTTCCATTTTTGCTAGCTTCAAGAATCTTTATATTCATCGGGCATTTCTTTTCGCATAATTTACAACCCACACAAATATCGCGTTTGATAGTTAAAGCCTGTCGATCTTTTGCAAAACTACAACCTAAAGTGCCAATAGGACAAAAGGAACACCAAGTACGTTGACTAAAAAACAATCCCAAAAACACCCCTATGCCAGTAGTCACGGTACACATTAACCAAAACATTCTTCCGAAATGTTCAATTGTGAAAGGCCCAAGCGCTGCTTGAAATAAAAATACGCCAAAAAGTAATACTAAAACCATCCAGCGAAATATTTTACTTCGTAAAAAACTCGGAATTTTTTTACGTTGGCTGATTGGATATAAAATTCGATCATAGAACGCTCCACGTGGGCAGCAATTGCCACAAAAGAAGCGCCCTCTTTGTAAAAATATACTGCCTATACCAAGCAACATCACAATAGGCACAATAAACGCTATCCAAGGATATTTCCATCCCAAACTTAAGGTAATTATGGTGACTGGCACCAACAACCATTGCCGATATTTACGATTTTTTAACTTCATTTTTTAACTCTTTGATTTTAAAATAAAACATATAGACATATTTTCGATTAACCGCTTGCCACGCCAAAGGCGTGGTAGACATGTTTTTACCTGTGGCTTTATTTGAAATGCATTAAAACATATTAACTTAACGAATATAAAGAATAAATAAATTGACGATTAAAGTTTTAAAATGTAAAAATTAAATGTTATAAATGAAGGAGAAATACATGAAAAAACAAACTATTATTCTATTTGCTCTATTCTCAAGTTTACTAGTAAATAAAGTCGCTTTCGCTAATGGATTTTATGTAAACGCCGCAATACTTGAAGCTATGTCTAATAATACTTTCCAAGCGTACAGCCCGTCAACTAACACAACTTTCACCAAACAACTCAAAAATGGACATTTTTTAGGAAATGCGGGACTCGGTTACGGTTATGATTTGCCCAAAAGCTTTTATCTTGGCGGTGAAATTACAGCCAGTATAGGCAAAATCATGTCTGATATAACCAGGCAAGGAGTGTTATTTCAAGATCAAATTTTCCACAATCAAACAACAATACAAGACTACGTTGCGTTAGATCTCACACCAGGCTACAAAATAAATAATAACCTTCTGCTTTATGCTCGACTAGGTATGGTAGACGGGAAAATATCTATAACACAAGATACTATACCGAGTGTCGTTGGATTTCAAAACTCTGCTAATAAAGTCGGAGGACGTATAGGACTAGGGATAGATTACGCCATTGCCAATTTCGGTGTCGGCGCTGATTATATTTATTCTTTTTATAGCGGGTTTGACACCAAATCTCCGCGCAATACTGCATATAATTTAATCCCAAGAAGTCATATTTTGGGCTTGCACGTTCGGTATAATTTTAAATAGCCAAAATATTAGCTTTTAGTCGCTATTGTTACATTAGTATCATTGGTAAATCTAGCCGTGCTTGTTGATACCTCATTTCCACAGCCCCGCAATGGAAACCTATTTTTACTAAATTAAACTTGCTTCTATTAAGTTGAAACCACCAGACAAGTCATAGACTTTATCTAAGTTATAACCAGTTTTATTTAGTATATTTACATATTCTTGACGCGTCCGCTCTCGTCCGCCGAATAAAACCAGCATCTGGAGGTCCGCCAGTAGCGGTACAGGATTTTTACAATCGTTCTCAGGAAGTATGGTTTCAATAATCAACAAACGACTGTGCTGTGGTTTCATTCTCTCGGCAATATTACGTAAGATTTTAACAACTTCCTCATCATTCCAATCATGAAGGATATTTTTCAGTACATATGCATCTCCACCTTCTGGAACTGACTCAAAAAAGTTACCAGCCCTTAACGTTAAGCGAGACATTATGTCTTCAGCATAAGCACTGTGGTCAAACTCATTTATCGCTGATGGTAAATCAAAGAGAACTGCTGTCGCTTCAGGATATTTTTTCAAAAATTCTGCTAAAAAACCTCCATTGCCACCGCCAATATCTACCAAATTCTTACAAAAAGACAAGTCATAATTTTCCAAGATAGTTTTAAAATTTTTTCGATATTGAGCATTCATAGCCCTATTGAAAAGCTCAGATTTATCGGGATTTTCCAGAACATATTGAAAGAAAGGCATTCCAAATTTTTTATCAAAAGCTGGTTTGCCAGTCTGTACAGAATACAATAAATCATCCCACGCCTTACTACCAAGCTCCATGCGATAAATCACCGAATCTCTAAAAGAATCGGGGTGGGTTTTAGTTAGATATAAGCTAGTTTCATTATTCTTAAAACAGCGCTCTTCTTTCTCAACAAAAATATCGTAACTTACAAGAAGGCGCATAACTCGATATAAAGCGTCGCTAGACGTATCCGTTTTCCTAGCTAACTCATCAATTGACATTAATGAATCGCCAATTATGTCTGGTATAGATAATAGCGTAACGACATAGATAGATTGAGTAACTCGCGGAGCTAACATAAAGTTAGACAATATGCTTTTGCTATCTTTTTGACTCATAAATACCCCCTTTTGGTATAATTTACTCCATTTGGAGGTAAATAGCATTAATTATGATTAAACATATAAGTAAGCCAACTTCTCCTTAGCAAAACAACACATTGTAAGCTTTGCCTTTCTTTTTAATCAAAGCCTTGGCAAAAACCGGTAAAGCCAAGGCTATTTGGCTCGAGGCTTTTGATGCAATGTGCAGTACATTAGATTGTCAACCGGGGGATGTTTTGAAATATCGGAAAGTATAAGAATCAACAGCGACACAAACTATTCTCTAAACATATTCATCCCAGGCAATAGACCCGCATCGTATCAATACAAATTGCATCTCAAAATTGCTAGAAGCCGCACTTTAACTATTCAATAGAATCTGTGGAATTGCCCGTAGCAATTTGCTAAGATTACTACGACCTGTTAAGAGGGGTGCCGTATAAACGGCTGAGAAAGTGAAGTTAACACTTAACCCTTTGAACCTGATTTGGTTAGAACCAACGTAGGGAATTTAACATATGCAAAATCTATCATCCATTTTTCATGATCTTTCATTAATTCGAAATCACTCTCCATTAGTTCACAATATTGCTAATTTTGTTGCAATGCCAACGATTGCCAATATGTTACTTGCGCTTGGAGCATCACCTTTGATGGCACACGCTCATGAAGAACTATCGGATCTTGGTGAAATTTCGCAGACGCTAGTGTTAAATATTGGAACACTCGATAGAAATTGGATGCAAGCAATGGTAGAAGCACAGCTTTTGGCCCATAAGAAAAAAACACCTATAATTTTAGATCCTGTAGGTGCCGGAGCATCAAAATATCGAATAAGATCTTCACTATATTTACTTAAGCAGGGCATTAACATTTTGCGTGGAAATGCATCGGAAATAATGGCGCTTGCTGGATTTAACGCTGAAACCAAAGGTGTTGATACAACAGTCGATAGTTTGGCTGCGGAGAAAGCAGCACATTATTTAGCACAAAAATATTCTTGCGTTGTGGTCATTAGTGGAACTAGCGATGTCATAGTTTCCCCAGAACAAAAATGTTATGTGCATAAACCACCTGGTTCACTATTTACTAGGGTCACTGCAATGGGTTGTTCTGCTAGTGCAATAATTGGCGCTTTTGCCGCAGTCAATACTGATTATTTCACAGCTGCGGTTCATGCGATGATAATTTCAGGCATAGCTGGAGAAAAAGCTATGGCCCAGAGCTTGGGTCCAGGAAAGTTTTATGAAAAATTATTAGATGCTCTCTACTGTCTGAATTCTAATGATTTTATTGACTACATTGAGCTAATAAATAACGACTACTCTGAAATTCGACTGAAAAATAGAATTAAACCAAAAGATGTAGAAAGCAATTTGGATTTGTCTTTCTATATGATCGCTGATTGTGCGCTTTGTGATTACAAAGTTTTACCAAAAATAGTAGAAAATGTTTTACCATATGGCATAAGCTGTGTTCAGTTGCGTGGGAAAAATCTTTCCGAAAAGCAGTTTACTGTGGTTGGTAAGAAGTTACTTAAAATTTTACAACCACATAAAATTCCATTAATCATCAATGATTCAATTGCGATTGCCAAAATACTTAATGCCGCTGGCGTACATCTTGGTCAAAAAGACTCTTCAATTGATTTTGCTAGGAGCGAATTAGGGCCTGAAAAAATTATTGGACTTTCAGTTACTAATAGTTTGGAAGCCGAACGTGCAATTTATTCAAATGCTGATTACTTTGGGGTGGGACCAGTTTTTACAACTTACACAAAATCAGATGCTACTGATCCAATAAATTTAACTGGTTTAAGAAAAATAAGAAATATTCTTCGCGATAAGCCAGTTGTTGCGATCGGTGGGATAAATGATTCTAATGCCAAAGAGGTATTAGCAGCTGGTGTTGATGGAATTGCTGTTGCATCAGCTGTTCTATCCTCCCCTGATTATATAGCTGCTACCAAAAACCTACATGCGGTAATAAATTCACACCGTCAAAAATCTTATCCATGTATATTGAGTATTGCCGGGTCAGATAGCTCTGGCGGTGCTGGTTCACAAGCCGACATTAAAACCATCACTGCAACTGGCGGTTATGCTGCTTCCGTAATAACTGCCCTTACTGCTCAAAATACAGTTACCGTAACTGCAATTCATAACATTCCCTCAGAATTTGTCAGACAGCAGATTGATGCTGTCTGTGCTGACCTAGATTTTTCTGTAGTAAAAATTGGAATGTTACATCAGCCCGATATCATTTCTGTTGTTGCTGATAGCCTAAAGAAATGGCATATAAAAAAAATTATTTTAGATCCGGTGATGGTGGCAAAAGGAGGGGCAAAATTAATTACTAGAGATGCATTACGAATCCTCACTAAGCAACTATTTCCATTGGCGTATTTGCTTACGCCGAATCTCAAGGAAGCCGAAATATTAGTTAAATATCGCATCAAATCGCTTAAATTCATGGAGAAGGCTGCCGAAGATCTTGCAAAAAAATATCGTACCAATGTTTTGCTTAAAGGGGGGCATCTTATTCGAAATAAGTGTGATGACATTTTATATTGCTATGCCACGAGAAAACTTTACCGGCTATCTGCAGCACGGATAACTAGCAACAATACTCATGGTACTGGATGTACTTTATCTGCGGCAATTGCTTCGTATCTGGCGCAAGAAAATGACCTAATTACAGCAGTATGTAAGGCAAAAGATTATGTGTCTACTTGCATTCGTAGTGGAAGCAATTACCGAATTGGCCATGGTCACGGACCGCTAAAACATTAGCCGATTCTATATCAGATAATTTTTATGCTTTTCGCAGTACAATCGGGGTCAGGTCTAACATATCACATTTTGTTAGGGATAAAAAGAATGGGGGAAATGGGATACCTGGCGCTATAATTTTTGTTTAACCGCGATAATTTCACCCACAGGACAATACGAAAAAGCATTTGAATCATTGGCAAAATCGAGCCACGCTTGCTGGTATTGCTGCAGCTTTTCTAAAGTGATTTTGCCAGATGCTAAGAGTTTTTTGTTATATTCACGGTTCATAACTTCAGGAGCAAAAATATCTTTCGCTAAACTTTTAGCATCCGAAGTATCGCAAAAGATAGTATGTTTAAGCTCGCCAAATCCAGCTTTACGAAACAGTTCACCTAACTTGATGCCTAAATCTGGATCACCGCCATTGTCCTGTATGGGCTGAAAATTAAATTTAGAGGCTTCTTCCAACAATAAATTTTTTGGATAGTAGACTATACCACTGCTATACATAGTTCTGGCCACAACTATCCCACCCGCTTTCGTGACACGCTTTTGCTCCAATACAGCAATAATCGGATCCTGCAGATGGCTCAATAAACCTTGCGAAAATACAATATCAAAAGTATTGTCCGCAAACGGCAATTCCAAAACACTAGCTTGCTGAAAAACCACATTCTTAATACCTGCTTCTTTTGCGTCTAAACGAGCAATTTCTAGCTGGCTATCTTCAATGTCAACACCAACAACCTGGCCGTTTTTAGCATATTTTGCCAAACTAATTGTCATCGATCCTGGTCCACAACCACAATCTAATAATTTCATACCTGGCTTTAAATAGGGAATTAAAAACGGTGCATGTGTTTCAATTGTGCGTTTTTTCAGCATTTTGACAAATGCGTCGCTATAGCCCATTCCGTATTGAGAGTTGTTTTTGTAAGTTTGGTTTGTGCTGGATTTCATAAAATTGCTTTTTTATTTATAATTTATTGATTTCAAAATAAATATTGTAGACATTTTTACTCTTCGTTAAAAACAATCGGGGTCAGGTCTAACATATCACATTTTGTTAGATGTTAGACCTGACCCCACGTTCCCTTTTTGGTCGACCGTTAATATTTCCAAGCCTACCGCATTCATTTAACTTTGCTAGTTTTTCATATAAACTAATCTCAGCAAATTTAGCCAAATGTAGGCTTGTCCTAGCTTAGCCGACGAAAAACGGTACAATAGCCGTACAAGGTAAATTAAACAAATTTAGTAGATTTCCCATCGCCATCTTTAAGAATAGGAATTGTGCAAATAAATTTCAAAATACTTTTGCCTATATTTTTTACTTGGTGATTTTGTTTTTGCGGAATATAAACTGCATCACCAGATTCTACTATATACTCAACTTTGTTGTGATCAACCACTACTCCTTTTCCCTCCAAAAAATAATACTCATGTTCTTCTTCGTGAGCATGGTAAGAGGTGTGACCATTAGGCTCAATCTCGGATAATCTTAAAGCATAGTTTGGGCAGCCATCTTCTTTAATTAACAAATAACGGTTGTATGCTCCAGCAAAACCATCTATTGCTATAGCTTGCCTCTTAACGTCATTGGATTTTTTTAATAACACAATATAAGCCCTCTAACTATAGCCCGGAATAAGCGAGCAACAACGTTGCGACCGAATCGGGGAAATAAAACAACATCAAAAAAAAACCCTTAGCTGTTTCCAACTAAGGGTTTTCTATATAAAACCTGGCAGCAACCTACTTTAACATGAGGAAACCTCACACTATCATCGGCGCTGAGCGTTTTCACTTCTGAGTTCGGGATGGGGTCAGGTGGTTCCCGCTCGCTATAACTACCAGGTAACTGTATGTTCGTTAAAACTTGTCCTAAAAATTCAGCGATAGATTAAAGAGCAAAAATCGGGTCTTCAAAAAAATTGCGTTGCTATAGTAAAAATAACCTAGAAAATCATTGGAGGTTATATAATCAAGCCTCACGGTCAATTAGTACTGGTTAGCTTCATATATTGCTATACTTCCACATCCAGCCTATCAACGTCGTAGTCTTCGACGGACCTTCAGGAATATTAAATATTCGGGAGATCTAATCTTGAGGTAGGCTTCCCGCTTATATGCTTTCAGCGGTTATCCCGTCCGTACATAGCTACCCGGCAATGCCACTGGCGTGACAACCGGAACACCAGAGGTACGTTCACTCCGGTCCTCTCGTACTAGGAGCAAATCCTCTCAAATCTCCAGCGCCCACGGCAGATAGGGACCGAACTGTCTCACGACGTTCTAAACCCAGCTCGCGTACCACTTTAATTGGCGAACAGCCAAACCCTTGGGACCGGCTACAGCCCCAGGATGTGATGAGCCGACATCGAGGTGCCAAACACCATCGTCGATATGAACTCTTGGATGGTATCAGCCTGTTATCCCCGGAGTACCTTTTATCCGTTGAGCGATGGCCCTTCCATACAGAACCACCGGATCACTAAGACCTACTTTCGTACCTGCTCGACCCGTCGGTCTCGCAGTTAAGCGCTCTTATGCCTTTACACACACTGCACGATTTCCGACCGTGCTGAGAGCACCTTCGTGCTCCTCCGTTACTCTTTGGGAGGAGACCGCCCCAGTCAAACTGCCCACCATACACTGTCCCCAATCCGGATTACGGACTTAGGTTAGAACCTCAAATATATCAGGGTGGTATTTCAAGGACGACTCCACCACACCTAGCGGCGCGGCTTCAAAGTCTACCACCTATCCTACACAGACAGATTCAAAGTTCAGTGTAAAGCTGCAGTAAAGGTTCACGGGGTCTTTCCGTCTTGCCGCGGGTACGCCGCATCATCACAGCGATTTCAACTTCACTGAGTCTCGGATGGAGACAGTGTGGCTATCGTTATGCCATTCGTGCAGGTCGGAACTTACCCGACAAGGAATTTCGCTACCTTAGGACCGTTATAGTTACGGCCGCCGTTTACCGGGGCTTCGATCAAGAGCTTCGCCTTGCGGCTGACCCCATCAATTAACCTTCCGGCACCGGGCAGGCATCACGCCCTATACTTCCACTTACGTGTTTGCAGAGCGCTGTGTTTTTAATAAACAGTCGCAGCCACCGTTTCACTGCGGCCTTCGAAAGCTTCGAAAGTTATCTTTTGCAAGCTAATTTCGTTACTCTCAAGGGCACACCTTCTTCCGAAGTTACGGTGTCATTTTGCCTAGTTCCTTCATCCGAGTTCTCTCAAGCGCCTTAGTATTTTCAACTCACCCACCTGTGTCGGTTTACAGTACGGTCCCGTATTATCTATAGCTTAGAGACTTTTCTTGGAAGCGTAGCGTCAGTCACGTCAAGACACTCTGTTTAAAGTGTCCTTAGTCATCGCACCTCAGAATTAACGAATTTCCGGATTTGCCTAGAAATTCTTCCTACATGCTTAATCCACCACGACCAGCGGGTGTATGACTTAGCTTTCTCCGTCCTCCCATCGCAATAATACAAGGTACAGGAATATTAGCCTGTTTGCCATCGACTACGCCTTTCGGCCTCGCCTTAGGATCCGACTAACCCTGCGCCGATTAACGTTGCGCAGGAAACCTTGGGTTTTCGGCGTGTGGGTTTTTCACCCACATTATCGTTACTCATGTCAGCATTCGCGCTTCTGATACCTCCAGCAAATCTTACGATTCACCTTCGCAGGCTTACAGAACGCTCCTCTACCACTCATACTTGCGTATGAATCCGCAGCTTCGGTACATAGTTTGAGCCCCGTTAAATCTTCCGCGCAGACCGACTCGACCAGTGAGCTGTTACGCTTTCTTTAAAGGATGGCTGCTTCTAAGCCAACCTTCTGGCTGTCTATGCCTTTCCACATCGTTTTCCACTTAACTATGATTTAAGGACCTTAGCTGGCGGTTAGGGTTGTTTCCCTTTTCACGACGAACGTTATCACTCGCCGTGTGTCTCCCGTGATAAAACTTCTCGGCATTCGAAAGTTTGCATCGGTTTGGTAAGTCATTACGACCCCCTTGCCGAAACAGTGCTCTACCTCCGAGAGTTAATTACACGAGGCGCTACCTCAATAGCTTTCGAGGAGAACCAGCTATCTCCGAGCTTGATTGGCCTTTCACCCCCATCCACAGATCATCTTCTACTTTTTCAACAGTAGTAAGTTCGGACCTCCAGTACGTGTTACCGCACCTTCATCCTGCCCATGGATAGATCGCCCGGCTTCGGGTCTGCTCACAGCAACTAAATCGCCCATTTAAGACTCGATTTCTCTTCGCCTTCCCTAAAAGGTTAAGCTCGCTACTGTAAGCAAGTCGCTGACCCATTATACAAGAGGTACGCAGTCACCAGTTATTGCTAACCGGCTCCCACTGCTTGTACGCATACAAATTCAGGTTCTATTTCACTCCCCTCACCGGGGTTCTTTTCGCCTTTCCCTCATGGTACTTGTTCACTATCGGTCAGTAAGTAGTATTTAGCCTTGGAGGATGGTCCCCCCATCTTCAAACAGGATTTCACGTGTCCCGTTCTACTTATCGCTATCCCACTTAGTATTCATGTCGTGTACAGGACTATCACCTTCTGTCGTTAATCTTTCCAGATTATTCCACTATGACTACTAAATTTTTGATAGCTAGGCTGGTCCGATTTCGTTCGCCACTACTTTCGGAATCTCAATTGATTTCTTTTCCTCTGGGTACTTAGATGTTTCACTTCCCCAGGTTCGCTTCGTTGACCTATGTATTCAGTCAACGATGACTCACTTACGCGAGCCGGATTGCTCCATTCAGAAATCTCCGGATCAAAGTTTGTTGCCAACTCCCCGAAGCTTATCGCAGGCTGCCACGTCTTTCATCGCCTCTTACTGCCAAGGCATCCATTGTATGCGCTTAATAACTTGATTATATAACCTCGAATAATTCTCGAGATTATAAGAACTTTTCAACGATCAATGATTTTGAATATTTCGTAAATTAATACGACATACCCTATGAATCTTTACATAAATACAAAGATTCAAATTTTTTTTGCGCCTTACACAATACTTTTTCATCACAAACAAAAAAGTATTGTTTATCTATCATCTGAATTTTTAAAGAACAAAATCCTCTAGCCTAAAACTAGAAGCTAAAACCAAAAAATTACATTTTTAAGCTTTAGTTTCGAGTTTTTGGTGGAGCCAAGCGGGATCGAACCGCTGACCTCCTGGATGCAAACCAGGCGCTCTCCCAGCTGAGCTATGGCCCCCACACAATGGTGGGCCTGGATGGACTTGAACCATCGACCCCACGCTTATCAAGCGTGTGCTCTAACCAACTGAGCTACAAGCCCAAGTATGCACTATTTTAAGAATCAATTTGTGTGAGTTCCTGCGTGACAATTAAGTCGTCAAGATAAGGAGGTGATCCAGCCGCAGGTTCCCCTACGGCTACCTTGTTACGACTTCACCCCAGTCATGGATCATACCGTGGCAAGCGTCCTCCTTGCGGTTAGACTACCTGCTTCTGGTACAATACACTCCCATGGTGTGACGGGCGGTGTGTACAAGGCCCGAGAACGTATTCACCGCGGCGTTCTGATCCGCGATTACTAGCGATTCCAACTTCATGAAGTCGAGTTGCAGACTTCAATCTGGACTACGAGAAGTTTTTTGGGATTAGCTCCACCTTACGGCTTGGCAACCCTTTGTACTTCCCATTGTAGCACGTGTGTAGCCCTACCCGTAAGGGCCATGATGACTTGACGTCATCCCCACCTTCCTCCGGCTTGTCACCGGCAGTTTCTTTAGAGTGCGCTTATCCGAAGATAAACTAGCAACTAAAGATGAGGGTTGCGCTCGTTACAGGACTTAACCAAACATCTCACGACACGAGCTGACGACAGCCATGCAGCACCTCTCACTTGGTTCCCGAAGGCACCCCTCTATCTCTAAAGGGTTCCAAGGAGTTCAAAGGTAGGTAAGGTTGTTCGCGTTGCATCGAATTAAACCACATGCTCCACCGCTTGTGCGAGCCCCCGTCAATTCTTTTGAGTTTCAACCTTGCGGCCGTACTCCCCAGGCGGAAGACTTAACGCGTTAGCTTCGATACTGCTTACCCTTAAGGATAAACAACATCCAGTCTTCATCGTTTACGGCGTGGACTACCAGGGTATCTAATCCTGTTTGCTCCCCACGCTTTCGCGCCTCAGCGTCAGTATTGGACCAGTAAATCGCCTTCGCCACTGGTATTCTTCCCGATATCTACGTATTTTACCACTACACCGGGAATTCTATTTACCTCTGCCATACTCTAGACACCCAGTATCGAATGCAATTCCTAGGTTAAGCCCAGGGATTTCACATCCGACTTAAATGTCCGCCTACGCGCCCTTTACGCCCAGTAACTCCGATTAACGCTTGCACCCTCTGTATTACCGCGGCTGCTGGCACAGAGTTAGCCGGTGCTTCTTCTTTGGGTAACGTCAACTCTCAAAGGTATTAGCTTTGAGTATTTCTTCCCCAACGAAAGTGCTTTACAACCCGCAGGCCTTCATCGCACACGCGGCATCGCTGGATCAGGGTTTCCCCCATTGTCCAATATTCCCCACTGCTGCCTCCCGTAGGAGTCTGGGCCGTATCTCAGTCCCAGTGTGGCTGGTCGTTCTCTCAAACCAGCTACGGATCGTTGCCTTGGTAGGCCATTACCCTACCAACTAGCTAATCCGGCGTAGGCTCATCTTTAAGCGATAGCTATTGCTAGCCACCTTTGCTTCGTAAAGATTATGCGGTATTAGCCACGCTTTCGCGCGGTTATCCCCCACTCAAAGGAAGATTCCTACGTATTACTCACCCGTCCGCCACTCTACTCAAGGGTTGCCCCTCTTTCGCGTTCGACTTGCATGTGTTAGGCATGCCGCCAGCGTTCAATCTGAGCCAGGATCAAACTCTTCAATTGAAGGTTTTGTATGTTGCAAAAATCTTACGATTCCTACAACAAGATCTAGCTCAATATGAGCGACTGTACTTCTTAATTAAAAGAATTAAAGTATCTCTATATTGATAATTTATTTGATAACAAAATCACCAACACGAGAACTCACACAAATTGATTCTTAAACTTTTAAAGAACAAAAAAATCGTTGTCATCAAACCTAGCTGATAACAAAAGAGCTTCGCATTATATTTGGGTAAAAAACAATGTCAACAGATTTTCTAAAAATAATTTCTAAAAAACTTGTTGCTAAAAATATTGCATTTTTTAAAGCGCAAATTCTAGGTTCTATAAAACCAGATTCACACCATTTCCCCGAACTCGAGACGCATATTAGTGCAAAAAAAATACTCCGTCAAGCGAATCTTTAAACATTTTTTCTATAAGAAAAAATTACCTAAAAGCAACCACTTACACCCACCTCCATATAATTTTTCTATTTTTTTGCTACATCGTCTAGCAACTTGAGACGATAAATAATCTAAATTCTAAATGTTTCTGGATTAGCTGTGGGATCACGGAATGGCGGAACTAGAATTTGTCTGGGGTTTTGAGAATTTTAGATTTTTTGATTTGAGAAGCTAACTTTTTCGCTTGCCATTTTTATGACTCAAAATCCTCGCCTTAAAACGTGCCACGCTCCCTGGGGTTAGGATCTTCCTTTCCTCATCATAAACATTACCACCTAAATCTTCACAAAGTTGTTTAGCTGTATCTAGCATAAGATTAAAGCTTCCTAAAGCGTCCTTTTGACCAACAATATCCATAAATAAAACTAAACCTAAGCAAGAAGTGGAACCAATACTATTTAAATCAAAAGTTCCTGGCTTTGTAGCTTGAGCTAAACTAAACAAAATTTTAGACGAAGCTGGTGCCTCTTCTTCATAACGATGGAAAACATTCATTTCACCATAACGCAAACCCGCCGCAAGTAAAGATTGCAAAAGCTCATAGCCATTATAAGGTTCTCCTGGTTTAGCCATAACTGTCAATGTAATAACTTCCGACTCATCTGTAATTTCTAAACACCCCTCATTCGCTTTAACCTCTGGCTCTTCCTTTACTTCTAATTCCTCAACAGAAACAGGTCCGATCTCTACTAAAACCTCGTCAAGGCGCATATTTTCTACATTTTCGGAGCTACCTTCAGGCAAAACCTGCTCCTCGCTTTCAACACGCTCCAAAACAATTTCGCTGTCTAAATCCAAATTGCAATTCATATCGTCAAATAAAAAAGGATTCCTTTTATTAGCTAATTTTTCTTGCTTGGATTTATGAAACCAAAAAATAAGACGGGCAATGATAACCAACACCAGTATGGCCAAAACGGCTTGTACTGCATATAGCATGTTCTAAATCTCCTTATGATTTGGAATATGAATTTCTGCTTAGTTTAGCAACCTCAACAAAAATTGTATATAATAGCGCGCTATGAAATTTATAGACGAAGCAATTATCAAAATAACCGCCGGCAACGGCGGAAATGGTTCTGCAAGTTTTCGCCGCGAAAAGTTCATCCCAATGGGTGGACCAGATGGTGGCGATGGTGGCGATGGCGGCAGCATTTACCTAGAAGCCAACCAAAATCTAAATACTCTTGTAGATTTTCGTTATCAAAAACATTTTCAAGCGAAACGCGGTGAAAATGGCATGGGACGCTTAAAAAGCGGCAAAAGCGGCGAAGATCTAATTATTAAAGTACCCGTTGGAACAGCAGTATACAATTATGAAACTGAAGAACTAATAGGTGATTTAACAAAGGCCGGTCAAACGCTGTGTGTTGCCAAAGGCGGACGACATGGTATTGGAAATAATCACTTCAAAAGCAGTACCAATCGCTCACCGCGCCGCTTTACCAAGGGAGCTTTGGGAGAAAGCCGTGAACTTCGATTAGAGTTAAAATTATTAGCCGACGTTGGTCTTTTAGGTATGCCCAATGTAGGTAAATCGACATTGATAAGCGCAATTTCCGCTGCACGTCCTAAAATTGCCGACTATCCATTCACAACTCTCCACCCAAACTTAGGCGTGGTACGCATTGGAACTGACCAAAGTTTTGTGGTAGCAGACGTGCCAGGACTAATCGAGGGCGCAGCTGAAGGCGCTGGTCTAGGTATTCAATTCCTAAAACATCTCTCTCGCACAAGCACCCTGCTCCACTTAGTTGATATAGCTGCTCTAGACGGCGCCGATCCTATAGCCGAAGCCAAAGCTATTATCAAAGAACTAGGAAAATTTGATAAAAAAATGCTTAAAAAACCCCGCTGGCTCGTTCTAAATAAAATTGATTTACTGGCTACAGAAGACCTGTTAGAACGTAAAAAAGATTTAGTTAAAGCTTTAAAGTGGAAAGGCCCTGTTTGGGAAATCTCAGCAGCTACTAAACAAGGAACGCACGAACTTTGCTTGGCTTTAATGGAAAGTTTAGAGCGTAGCCGTAAACTAGAACCAGAAAATCCCTAGAACCCAACTTCAAATCTCAACTTATTGATTTTAAAGGAATTCACGTAGACATGTTTTTGGGGATAATGAAAAAACCATCCCATTTTTTTCATTATCCCAAAGAAGACAACAATACGTCTAATAAATCAAGTGCGTAAG
>Ga0265297_10002062_pt1 | contig 42976 bp, 48 predicted proteins | sample Munlanlwell13791_FD_192502 | JGI IMG/M metagenome (GOLD analysis project Ga0265297, IMG submission 192502) | Leachate microbial communities from a municipal landfill in Southern Ontario, Canada - Leachate well 137-91 | ecosystem: Engineered > Solid waste > Landfill > Unclassified | place... | reverse complement strand
ATAACTGCCAAAAGTGCCCTCTCCGCCAGTGCACCATGCCCAATCTCACGTCTGCTTGGCGAGCCATACCTTCCTGTCTCACCAGTAGAGTAAGGGGGCATTGAGTAGTGATGCATGTATCGCTTGCTCTCCTCACCCTCCGCAGTCTCAATTAGCTGCGACAAAGTGGGTGAACCAAGCGTTGTAATACTCATCGCCTGCGTCTGGCCGCGCGTAAACACTGCCGACCCATGAGTTCGCGGCAAAACCCCAACTTGGGCCGTTATTTTTCTAACCTCATCTAGCTTCCTTCCGTCCAATCTCTTCCCGGCCAAAACCATCGCTCTCACCTCACCTTTAAAGTAATTCTCAAAAACCGCCTTCACTTGCCTGCCATCTTCATCAGCAAAGGCCTCTACAAGTGCAGCAGCCACTTCATCAAAATCTTGATATCGCGCTATTTCTTTTATTTTTGTCCTCGCAAGCTCCTTTACCTTCTTTTCCAAGGACGCCTCCACCTTCATCTTCTCTACCTTCTCTTTAGTTGCCCCGACTTCACTCGCAAACTCTTTAATAAATGAGATCACGTTCTTTGCCTCACCCTGACCATATTCAATTGCAGCCAAGATTCTCTCTTCACTCACCTCACGGCTTCCCGCCTCTACCATCACAATTGCTTCCTCGGTCGCAGAAACCACCAGCTCCATATCGCTGTATTCCAGCTCCGCATCCCTGGGATTAGTAAAGTAAGACCCATCCCGCATACCAACCTTCACAACTCCAACAGGCCCGCTCCAGGGGATTGAACTTGAAGCCAATGCCGCTGAAGCAGCAATCGCCGCCGGGATATCAGGACTATTCTCAAGATCAACCGACAAAACAGTTATAGATACCTGCACATCGGCAATGTAATCTTTAGGAAATAGCGGCCTAATAGACCTATCAATCAGCCTTCCGATCAATATCTCTTCATCAGTTGGTTTGCCTTCCCTCTTCACCCATCGGCTGCCCTTAATCCTGCCTCCGGCATAAAGCCTCTCCATATATTCAACGCTCAACGGGAAATACCCTCTATCCTCCACAAGCGGAGCAGCCACAACCGTAGCCATAACCACCGTGTCACCATATTGCGCCATCACTGCGCTAGATGCTTGCTCTGCAAAACCTCCCGTGGTTAGGGTAAGTTTTCTTCCTCCTAGTTCAATATTCTTTTCTACTTTTTTCATTTAGAAGCTATTTTTTTAGTCCCAATTCAGAGACCAGTTTGTCATACCTTTCTTTATCTTTTTTCTCAAGGTAGCCCAACAGTCTCCTTCGTTTTGCCACCATCGACAAAAGGCCCCTTCGGGAATGAACATCTTTCCCATGCCCTCCCAAGTGACCCACAAGTTTATCAATTTGCGCGGATAAAAGTGCAATCTGCACCTCTGGAGATCCGGTATCGCCCTTCTCTCTTGCAAACTTCTTTATAATCTCTTGTTTTTGCTCAACCGTTAGTGCCATATGTCATGTCAAACTAAAGTAACCCGGCTTTGCCGCGGAAACCTCGTCAGCATCGAGTGTATAATACCACTATCCACTTAAAAATAAAAGAGTTAGTCTCTACCAAACAGTATCAACTACCCCGCTACCAGTTATTATTTCGTCTTTTGTAACCAATTTTGTGTCAGAAACTAGAGTAGTAGCAACTACAACTCTATCGTGGATATCTAAAACTTCAGGCAGAGTAAAACCCTCCGATAACACTTCTTTATCCAAGGGGTAGATAAGAATATTTGGAAGTCTAAGAGAATCAAGAAACTTCGGAAACACAAAGCCTTTATGTTTGTAGCTTACATGCAGGGCCTCCAAAAGCACTATAGATGGAATAACCCCTATGGCTTTCCTCAAGAAAACCTCCTCCAAAATTGCCAGCGCGCGCGCTGAGAGGGTCTTACTACCTGTAAAGTACCAGACTAAACTATGCGTATCAAGACAGTAACCCCTTTTGCCAAGACTTTTTGACTGCATTAATCTCCCTCTCAGAAATTTCTACTCCCGAAAATATCCCATACGGACTTTTTTCGTTTTCACTACTTGTCCCAAAAGAAATAGTTTTTGACTCCACAAAATTTTTAAGGTATCTGTTAATAACCACAGTTAGTGTCAAACCCATCTCACTGGCCGTCTTTTGCGCCTCCAGCTTCAACTTTGAATCTGTTTTAATATTTATTACAGCCGTCTTCATATACACATTGTATATATGCTATATAGACAGAGTCAAGAGTGAAAATTAAGGTATACAATTAGCAAATGGTTAACCCAGAAACCAAAGGCTTTGTAATCCTTACAGCTGCAGGATTTTTATACTCACTATACGGCGTATTCTCACGTGCGATTGGCTCATCACTTGCAAACTTCTTCCAATACTGGACTCGCGGGTTAATTATCACCTTAATTATTCTAGTAATCCTACGTTTTCAAAAAATTTCTTTACGGCCAATCTCAAAACACCTGCTACCATGGGCAGTAATAACTGCCACTACCTCTGGTATAATCATTCCAACCTTTTTTATCGCCGTCAACAACTTAGCTATAGGTACCACACTATTCATGTTTTATGCTACTAGCACAATATGTAGCTACGCACTAGGCAAACTTCTCCACGGGGAAATTATTACAAAAATTAAGATTGTGTCTTTGACCTTAGCCATTGCTGGTCTTTCATTCATTTTCACTGACACAATAGATATAGGTAATATCTTCTATATGAGCCTAGCAATGATCTCTGGTGCACTTTTTGGCGTCAACATCAATTCTGTCAAGAAGTTGGGTAATTACTTCCCGTCGCTTCAAATAAACATTTTCAACTGGACAGGTGCTTTCTTTATAAACATTCTCATCTCAATATTTTTGCGAGAAACGCCGGATTTCAACCTATTACAACCGGCATGGATATCAAACATTGGTTTATCGTTGTGCTCCCTTGGAGCTTCACTTTCTGTCATCGTCGGGTTTAAATTTATAGAGGTTCAAAAAGGAAGCATAATTTTGCTCTCGGAATTACTCTTCGGAGTCATGATTGGTTTACTTCTATATTCTGAAATACCCACATTACTCACAATTCTCGGAAGTATTCTCATATTCATCGCTCTTCTTCTACCAAACCTTAAACAATTTAACTAACTGAAGTCCCCTTATAAATCTTGGGTTCCAGCCAGCTTTTTGGAGCAGAATCGCCAGATGCGGGCTTTACCCCAGCCGGCTTTTCCGTCGGCAGTCCCGGAATTGCCCCGGCAGGAAACTTCCGGGTTTCAAGTTTAGACTTTCTTCTCCCCCCAAGCCGCATCAGCTCCGCCACAAGTGCATAACTATCTGCCGTCATTGCAGGATCACTAAAAGCCTTTGTCCCATCCTCAATCCCCATCAAAAGATTGCTGGCAATGTCGCTGTCCATCTCAAAGCCGCTTTCTTTTATAAAACTGGCAACCACCTCACAGGTTGTCGCCATCGGCTTCGCCATCGAAATATAAGACCCATTATCCATTCCCTCCAACGACCTGGTCCCCAAATGCACTACCGTAATCCCCGCAAAATCGGGCCTATCCAATATCTCAAAATGGTTTTTACTCGCCCCTCCCACCAAAAATACTCCGTCGGCACTCAAGCCAGAATAACTCACATCCAACTGCTCCTTCTTTGGGGGTGTCGCTCCCGGCTTGGGAATAACAATAAGCTTAATCTGTTCATTTTCAATATCATAAGTCACTCTCTCCACCTCCGCCGCAGGATAATCCTTAAACCTCACAACCATATTCTTATTTCCCAACTCCTGCGTAATCTTATCCACCCCAACCAGGTTATTAAATTCAACAGTCACCGGATCCTGCGAGACGACACCAACATCTTTGTTCTGCTTTTTTAGTACCAAATAAAGCGCCAGCGCCGCAGCCACTTGTTCAAAAAAAGGGTTCTTTGCCAACACTATAAGCGGGCTTGTTAGCGTTGTAACTATCTCCTTGAAGCTTTTCTCCATTATTGAGCCGATACTATCACGTCTCCGCTCTCAAAATCAAGCTGTGGTGATAGAATCACCCCAAATTCCTCACCCTCACCCACCTCATCCACATCATCCTTTAGTTTTTTCAAAGATACTATCTTTGCCATACCCAAACTTTTCTCTCCGCGCACAAGTGTCACCCCCACTCCCTTACCAATTTTGCCTGCCAACACCTTCCCTCCGGCAACTCTTTTGTTATTAAACGGAAAGCTCGTTATTATCTTGGCCTTGCCCAATATCACCTTCTTTTTAGCCGAAACCAGCTCCTCCATTCTATCCAACAGCTCATAAATCACACTAAAAGTCTGGATTTTCACTCCCTCCATCTCTGCTAGTTTCTTTACGCCCGCAGAAACCCTACTTTCAAAAGTCAAAATATATTCCACCCCCGTAGATTTAGCCAAAAACACATCACCCTCAACCACCTCTCCCACGCCACTCGACACAATCACGCACCCTTCAGGCACACTCGCCAAAATCGCCTCCAAACACCCAGCCGAGTTTGCCTTCAAAACCACCCCAACCTGCTCCTCACCTATTTCAATATCCCCCCTTCCCCACTTCTCCTCCTTGGCCTGCATACCTCCACTAAAACCCACAACCCTCGCCCCAACGGCAGGCAGTTGCGAAAACCCAAGTACCAGCGCAGGCTCTCCGGGCAAAACTCGTTTTACACTCTTTCCCTTCCAATCGAACAGTCCCCTCACCTTCGCCGACAATCCTTCAGCCTCAATTTCATCACCAACTCTAAGTACCCCCTGCTTCACCACAACACTCACACTACATCCAGCCTTCTCACGGCTAGTCTCAATCACCCAAGCCGCCAACTCTCCCTTCTCATCCCCACTTACTTCCAATAAATCCGAAACTAGCAGTATCAGCTCTACAAGCTCTTTTGCGCCCTCCCCGGTCTTACCACTTACCAACACATAAGGAACATCTCCCCCTCGTTTCTCCAAATAAATCCCCTCTTTCTCGATGCTTCCCAAAGCCGCCTCTACATTCGCAGTTTCCAAATCAATCTTAGTCAGGGCCACGATCATCGCTGCACCAGATTTTTTAATATACTCAATTGCCTCCCTCGTCTGCGGCTTCACTCCATCATCAGCAGCCACAACCAAAATACAAATATCAGCCATCCCCGCCCCGCGCTTACGCATTTGAGAAAAAGCTGCGTGCCCGGGAGTATCTATAAAAGTAATTTCCCTTCCTTCAGAAGTTGTATAAACCGAAGCACCAATCTTTTGCGTTATTCCCCCAGCTTCCCGCACCGCAACGTTGCTCTCGCGGATCTTATCTAAAAGCGTGGTTTTACCATGATCAACATGCCCCAATACAGTCACAATCGGAGCACGCAAACTTCCTTTTTTCCCTCTCTCTGCCATTTTTAATGCCTCCTAAAACCCTCGGTCTCATTGTTTCTCGGCGACCTCAGTAACTTCAGTATTTTCAATTTCTTTCTTTTCTCCACTTCCGTCTCCAACAATATCTATCTCGTACCCAGTCAGCTTCATCGCAAGCCTCACGTTCTGCCCATCCTTGCCAATTGCAAGCGAGAGCTGATCATCCGAAACTTTAACAACCGCACTTTTCTTCTTTTTATCAAGGGAGATATCAACCACCTCAACAGGCGCAAGCGCGGCTTTAATTAGCTCCTCATCATCATCCGTCCAGGCAATAATATCCACCTTCTCCCCTCCAAGCTCGTTCGTAACAGCCTGCACTCGCACTCCCTTTTGCCCAACACAGCTTCCCACAGGGTCCACCCCACTCTGGTTCGAATAAACAGCAAGCTTCGTCCTCACCCCAGCCTCTCTCGAAATAGCCTTTACCTCAACGCTTCCTGAAGATATCTCAGGCACCTCCCTAGCGAAAAGCTTCACAACAAACTGTGGATCAGCCCTCGATAACAAAAGCTGCTTACCCCTCGGCGTATCCTCAATTTCCTTCAGAAGAAAAGACATCCTCTGACCACTGGTTAACCTCTCATTCGGCACCCGTTCGTCCGCAGGCATTACTCCCTCTGTCCTGCCAACGTCAACCCGCACATTCGGCCCGTCAAATCGCAATATAAGCCCCGAAACCAAAGACCCAACCCGTCCTTCAAACTCGCCCATAATCACACCTTTTTCAGCCTCTCGGATTTTCTGATGAATAACTTGCTTCGCAGTTTGGGCAGCAATCCTTCCAAATCCGGGGGGCGTAACATCTGCCCGCTTATCAGGCTCTTCAGGTGGCCAGGCATACACCTTTACCTCGCCACTAACAGAATCCAGATCAACATCAAACTCATGCTCCTCATAATCCTCACCCCTGTCCTTCGCATCCCTCTTAAAAGCTGCAATAATCGCCTGCTTTATCGTGTCAATAATAACCTCGGCATCCAAGCCACGCTCGGTAGCCAGTGCCCTTAAAGCCTGCGAAAACTCCGTCCTTGGTAAATTTGTTGCAACTGCCATACTTGTAAGCCTTTGGCTTATACAAAAAATGGTGGGCCCGCGTCCCACCACCAAATCAAATTTCTATATGTAGTTTACTCCAACGCCATCTACGAAGTCAAACTGACCAACAACCACAAGTCATCCTTTTCTTTCCGTAACAGCGTCTACAACCACACTCGAACGTATATTTTGAAGGGTATATTTTCCTTCATCAGTCAACAATCCCAAAGCATCCAGCACTTTCTCCATACCCAATAATTCTGCAGCTTCTCGATTCACTTCTGGTATCCTCCTAAGAATGTCTTCCACATCTCCCAACTCCTGTATTTTCCCCACCGCCCCCTTCAACAAATCCCCAACAGCAGGTTCCAACCCCAACCCATCTATCAATACACAAACCTCATCATAACTAAAAGCCGGTCTTTCTCTCACCGCTTCTTAACTATACCCCCTCCTCTCTCAACTCCTCAACCAGTCTCCTCTGTTGCCTGCTCATCCTTTTAGGCACCTCAACAACAATCCTCACATACTCATCCCCTCTGCCTCCATGCCGCAAATAAGGCAACCCTTTATTTCTAAGCCTTATCATCGTCCCACTCTGCGTCCCTCCCCGCACTTTAAGCTTCACATCCCCCTCAATTGTAGGCACCATTATCTCTCCTCCAAGTGCCGCCATACTAAAAGGAATTATTTGCCTTACAAAAATATCAGCCCCATCCCTCTCAAAAACCTCATGCGGCCGCACATCAACCGACAGTACAAAGTCATCAAAATCAATCCTCGTCCCCTCACCAACCCCGGCAGGAATTTTAATCTTGCGTCTCTTGCCCTCAATACTTACCTCTTTCTCAACTCCCCTTGCTGCCTCCATAAAATCAAGTGTTATCGAATACCTCGGCTTCGCCTGCCGGCGGGCGCCGAATGGTGATCCGCCACCGAAAAATTGCTCAAAAATCTCAAACGGGTCCCCAAAATCAAACCCAGCAGCCGGTCCACCTCCAGTAGTTGAATAAGTATAAGTAAACGGCCCCCATTTACCGGAAGCGGAGCCAAAAGGCTGCCCACGACCAAACGGACCACCAGCCCCAGGCATTCCTCCACCTGGAGCAAAGGCAGAGTGTCCAAACTGATCATAAGCCTGCCTTTTTTGAGGATCACTCAAAATCTGATAAGCCTCGTTTATCTCTTTAAACCTTTTCTCCGCAGCCTCTTTGTTATCCTTATGTTTATCCGGATGCCACTCCAAAGCCTGCTTGCGATACGCCTTTTTTATATCATCCGCACTTGCACTCTTAGATATACCAAGTATGTCATAATAATCCGCCTTCCCCGCTGCCATATGAGGATAATTCTAGCAGTTTAGTAAATATTTGTTAAGCACTCAATTTCCCAGATTGCTAACCACTCTCAATAATTCTAATTAACTCCCCAGGAGACACAATCTTATACTTCTTAACCTTCTCAGCCAACACAAGAACATGTCGTTTGTCCAACGAAACTAAATAATCAGCTCCAAGCTGCTCCGCAGACGTAAAAAGGTGAATATCTCCATAATCAATAGCTATTTGTCTATATTTTTTAAGTTCCTTTGGTGGAGCAGGATAAATTTTAACTATCTTTTGTACACTTCTTTCCAACACACCTTTGCTTACACCAACTTTCCCTGCATGCCGCACTACTTCATCAAAAACCACCTCGCTTATCAACCCTTTTATTTTCTTTTGTTTAGACCAGTAAAGAAGCTTTCCAGATCCACCACCTGGAGACTTTAGTCCAGCCAGTACCACCGACGCATTAAAGAAGACCTTGGACCTCAAGCTTTTTTGTTTCTTTCTCATCCAATTCAAAAAATTCTTTTAATTCGCTATCTTTATAGCTGCGCACAGGATAAGGCAAAGTTCTAACAGGCTCCACCACAAGCCTCCCTTTTTCTCTTTTTATTCTTGCAAGGCTATTTTCCTCCAAACCAACAGCCTCCCGTAAAGATTTGGGGATCGTCACGACACCCTTATTCTGAACTTTAATAATCTCCTCCAAAACTTGCATATATTCTATATTACAGAAACTCCGTATTTCTGTCAATCCGTCCATATTCAATCACCAAGAGATCAGACGAGCCAGAAAAGTGCTAAAATAAACCATGGAAACATTAAGTATTAGAGAAGCAGTCAAAGAAGATTCGCACAATATTTCCGTGGTACACGTTAGAACATGGCAAGAAGCCTACAAAGGCATCATACCTGATAGTTACCTAAATTCACTCTCTGTCGAAGGTCGAACTCAAAAGTGGATAGAAATGTTTGACAAGCCCTCACCCAATCAAAAGATCTGGGTTGCCCAAAAGGATGACAAAATCGTTGGCTTTAGTGTGATAGGCACAAGTCGAGACAAAGATACGACACCAAAAACCGGTGAACTATTTTCAGTCTATGTTGATCCAGACCACATGCGCCAAGGAATCGGGACAGCACTCATGAGAAAAGCAATAGAAGGCTTGAAAGAAGCGGGTTTTACAAGAGCAACTTTGTGGACGTTGGAAGACAACTCAAACACAAGAAAATTTTATGAGGCTATGGGTTGGACGTTTGACGGAACCAAAAAAACCGAAGTCAAAAAAGGGGTTGAGCTAAAGCAAGTCAGATATTCAATCAACCTTCTCTAATTTTGTATCAATGTATCGATACATCGACACACATACGATAATTCTTACTATTGACATTTCGTAATACCCCTAATAAAATGTAAGAACTATGCAAACATCAACAGTAACCAGCAAGGGGCAGATAACTATTCCGGTAAATTTAAGAAAAAAAGTGGGCATTAAACCTACGGATAAAGTCGTTTTTAACCAAGTCAACGGGCAAGTCTTCATCTCAAAGCTCGCAAGCATTGATTCCCTCTATGGCAGCTTAGCAAATCCTAAAGTAAAACCTCTTAGCAACAAAGAGCTTGACAGGCTTGTCAGAACTAAACTTTTCTCCCAAAAATACAGATGATTATCTTCACAGATACTAACTATCTAGTTCGCTTTTTTACAAATGACATCCCGGAGCAGGCACAAAAGGCAAAAGAACTGCTTTCCAAAACCAAGAAAATCTACCTCACAACTATCGTCTTGGCCGAAACTGTCTTCATCCTAGAAAATCACTACCAAGCAAAAAAATCAGATGTTTGCAACAACTTACTTGCCCTCATCAAACAACCAAACATCAACTCAGCGGCATTTACTCCCTTAGCTCTTACAATGTATAAAAGCGAAAACGTAAGTTTCTATGATTGTCTTTTAATCGCAGAGACAATAGAAAACAAGGCAAAGCTAGAAAGCTTTGACATAAAACTCATGAAGATTTTCAAAAAATACCAAGAAGTAAAGTAACCCACTTGTATCAATGTATCAATACATTGATACACCCTAAAGCTAATCAACCCTGTGTCGGACTCCAACCAATTCTACTCTTTGCAGCAATAACATCATCTGCAAATTCTTCAACTTGTTCATCAGTTAAACGACCTAATCTCTCCGCAACCTCACCATCGACCCTTTTCGCAGAACGTTCCCTTTCTTCTACACTCTTCTCATCTTCTTTCTCAGCAGCCGCCATTTACTCCACCACCTCCCCCTCCTCAACCTTCTCCTCCCCATCTTTTTTACCTTTATCTTTTTCTTTATCTTTATCCTCCGTAGTCTGTGAGCTATCTGCCGTAGACTGCGCACCTTGCTGCGCCCCATACATCGCCTGCCCCACTTCCTGCAAAACGCTCATAAGCTCCTCCGTAGCCTTATCATAATCCTCTTTAGAACTATCCTCCTTCGCCAAAACTTCTTTTAACTTCTTCACCTTCTCCTCAACTTTTTCTTTTACATCAGCAGGAGCTTTATCCCCAGCGTCTTTAAGCGCCTTCTCGGCCGTTGCAACCGCCGCGTCAGCTTTATTCCTAGCCTCCACTACACCCGCCTTCTTCTCATCCTCTTCTTTATGTTTCTCGGCCTCTTTCTGCATCCTCTCAACCTCATCATCCGAAAGGCCAACCGCTCCGGTAATCGTAATATTTTGAGTCTTACTAGTCGCTTTATCCTTCGCCGTAACCTTCAAAATTCCACTTGAATCAATGTCAAAGCTAACCTCAATCTGAGGCACTCCTCTCGGCGCCGGCGGGATCCCATCCAAAACAAAAGTACCCAGCTGTTTATTATCCGAAGACATCGGCCTCTCACCCTGCGTCACAACTATCTGCACTTGTGTCTTATTATCCGCCGCCGTACTGAAAACCTCAGTTTTACTCGTAGGAATTGTTGTATTCCTCGGTATCATCGGCGTTGCCACTCCACCAAGCGTCTCAATCGCCAAAGTCAAAGGCGTCACATCCAATAAAAGAATGTCCTTTACCTCGCCTCCCAATACCCCGGCCTGAATTGCGGCCCCCACAGCAACAACCTCATCCGGATTAACGCTTTTATTCGGCTCTTTCCCAAAAAACTCCTTTACCTTCTCAATTACTTTGGGCATCCTCGTCATCCCTCCAACCAAAATCACCTCATCCACACTATGCGGATCAAGCTTCGCATCCTTCAAGCATTCCTCAACCGGCTTCATCGTCCTCTCAATCAGCTCCTCCACCAAGCTCTCATACTTTGCTCTTGTTAGCTTCATCGTCAAATGTAGCGGCTGCCCATTCTGCTGCGTTATATACGGCTGATTTATCTCCGTCTCGGACGCAGACGACAGTTCAATCTTCGCCTTCTCCGCCGCATCCCGGACTCTTTGAAGCGCCTGTTTGTCCGCTTTCAAATCCACACCATGCTCACCTTTAAATTCAGAAACAACAAAGTCCACAATAGCCTCATCAAAATCATCTCCTCCAAGATGCGTGTCCCCGTTTGTAGCCTTCACCTCAAACACTCCATCCCCAAGCTCCAGTATTGAAATATCAAATGTCCCACCACCAAGATCATAAACGGCAATTTTTTCAGCCTTCTTTTTATCAAGCCCATAAGCCAAAGATGCGGCAGTCGGCTCATTAATTATCCTCTCAACCTTCAAGCCCGCAATCTCCCCGGCCTGCTTAGTAGCCTGTCGCTGACTATCATCAAAATACGCAGGGACCGTTATAACCGCCGAGTCAACACTCTCCCCCAAGTAAGCTTCAGCGTCCTTTTTTAGCTTCATTAAAATCCTTGAAGAAATCTCCTGCGGCGTATACTCTTTCCCCTCAACCTCGACAACTGCCATCCCGTCTTTCCCACCCTTTATCTCATACGGCACCATCCCCATGGTTTTTTTAACTTCAGCCGAATCAAACCTTCTACCCATAAGCCTCTTAACGGAATAAACAGTATTCTTGGGATTTAATATCATCTGCCTCTTGGCAACATCCCCGATTAGGTTTTTAACAGGCTCAACCACGGATGGGGTAATGTTTCGGCCGGTATCAGCCGCAGGGATAACCTTTGGCCTTCCCCCCTCCATTACAGCAACCACCGAATTTGTTGTCCCCAAATCTATTCCAATGATTTTACCCATAATTTATTTATCTCCTTTACTCTTATTTACAACCACCTTTGCAGCCCTAACAACCATCCCATTCTCATAAACCCATCCGCTTTGCCTCTCCTCAACAATCACATTCCCACCCACACCATCTTTTTTAACAACTTCAACACATTCATGCAAGTCCTCATCAAACTTTGTGCCCACTTTCACTTCAATCCGCTTTACTCCAAGCTCTCCCAAAGCCTCCTCAAATTCACCAATTGCAATTGCCAGCCCCGAATCTTCCAAATGCCCCTGAATCTCACCAAGCATATCGTAAACCGGTAGCAACTTTGCCGCCACCCGCACCGACGCCACTCGGGAAGCCTGTTCCTGCTCCCTCTCAACCCTCTTCCTCAAATTATCATAATCAGCCAAAGCCCTAGCTAACTGCTCCGACTCGTCACTCTTATCTTTTATTACTTTTTTTCTCATCTTCCGCTCATCTCCGATATCAAACTCCCAAAGTATCTCACAGTCGGAATAACAGTCGAGTAATTCTGCCTTAAAGGCCCAATCACCCCAATCGCCCCAACCCCATAGGGCGAGCTAAACCGCGTCGATACCACCCCAACAGGCTCAAATCTCTCCCACCCCAACTCTTCACCAAAAAGTATCTCAATGGGGGAAAGTCCTGTAAGCCTTTGAAAAAACAGCTCATGAAGCCTTCTGGTCTCCTCCAAAACACTAAAAACGCTTTGGCATATACTTACATCCCCAAATTCGGGGTTTTCCACCAAATGCGAATATCCCGCCCTCCAAGTGTCTCCCCCTTCAGTCGTTGCAACAACCAGCGCATTTGTATAATCAGCCAAGGCCATCGTCGCCTCATTCATTAGTTTATTAAAATCACTTTTTGCAGCTCTCACCTGCTCTTTAGCCCGCACCTCATCCGCCAGGCTCATCTGCTTCTCCTCCATCAGCTGATCAATATAAAACTTCATAGCCAATGGAGTTGGCACTCGCCCCGCAGACGTATGAGGCTGTCGCAGGTATCCAATAGAAGTCAAGTCCCCCATTTCTTTTCGAATTGTCGCAGGCGACACACCAAGATTATATTTGCTCTCCAAAGCCTGTGAACCAACAGGTTCACTCGTCGCAATATATTCATCAATAACGCATCGCAAAATCTGTGTCTGCCTTGCGGTCAGTCCCATTGCTGCTCCCATTAGCAGAAACATATCACGAGTGCTAACCCGTGTCAAGAGGCTGATCCGTGAGTGTCTCCGTCTCCTTCACGGGTGCAGGTCCAATCCTTCCCCGCTTAACAACCGCCAAAATTGCACGAAGCTCCGGCGAACCCAATACAAAGGTAATCCCCAGATACAAAAGCATACCAATAGCCGCTACAACCGCCGTTAACACAAACAAGTTCAACGTATACCTTGTATCCAAGACAAATCTCTCAAAAGGCAAATTCTCAACCCCAGCTATACTTCCAAAAAACGACAGTCTCTTCACCCAAACCGATCTGTCAAAAAACTTCAAAAGAAAAAACATCACCCCCCCGCTCACAACTGCTGCCATTACATTCCGAAAAATCGGCATAGCAACACCCCACAACTTTATATTATTAATCCTTCCCAATAATATCTTCAACAAAATCAAAGACTGAATACACACCCCAAACGAATAACTCGCAGCCAATGCCCACACTCCGTACCCAAGCACCCTAACCAAAAGCACATTCCCAACAACCGTTATAAATAGCCCCAAAAGCGATACCATAACAGGCGTTTTAGTGTCTGTCAGCGCATAAAACCCTCTCGCCAAAATCGCAACCATAGCCTGAAACACAACCCCCAAACAAAACGCACTCAAAACCAAACCCGTCTGAACAGTCGCCTCCCAATCAAACTCCCGCGCCCCGAAAGCAAGCCTCACTATAGGGATCCGAAGAACAATTAAAACCGTCACAATAGGCAAAACCATGTACACAATCTGGTACATACTATTCAAAAGGGTCTTCTTAAACTTCACCGGCTCATCTGCTTGGCTCGCCAACATTGGCAAACTCGCCTTTGCCACACTCGTTGCAAACAGCCCCACCGGCAAGGCCTGCAAAGTATTGGCAAAAGTAAAATAAGTGTACGAAGCCGTCGACACTATTGACGCAAGCGATAGCTCAACCAGCTTTCCTATCTGGGAAAACCCCACATCCACCATTCGTGGCAATGCCAATCTAAATACTTTTCTAACTTCTTCCGTCGGAAAAATAGAAAACCTGAACCTAAACCCAAGCTTAAGAGCCAACGGCACCTGAATACAAAAATGCAAAAAAGCTCCCAGCATCACTCCATATACAGCCCCAACAAGTCCCGCCGCGGGCGCAAATACCACAATCCCAACAATTATCCCCACGTTATAAAAAACCGGCGCAATTGCTGGTATTAAAAACCTTCTTTGCGACTCAAGTACCCCCGTCATCACATAGCTCACCACAAAAAATCCTTGTGCAATAAATAAAAGTCTGGAAAGCTGCGCCGTATGTGAAACATCCGCTGCACTAAACCCGGGAGTCAAAAGTCTATAAAACGGCTCCGCCCAGACAGCAATTATCCCCGATACAACCACAAAGATCACAAGCCAAAGGTTTACCACTCTTGCCGCCATATCCCAAGCCCTGTGCTCATCCTTAGCCAAAGTCTTCGTAAACACAGGGATCAGTGCAGAAGACATTGTGCTAAAAACTAAAATTTCAAAAACAAGCTCGGGAAGCCGCAGCCCCGCAAAAAACAAGCTAATGCTTTCCGGGTCAAAGTAATGTGCCAATACCCTTTGCCTCACAAGCCCAAGCACCCTCGAAGCAACAACCATCACCATTACAACAGCCGCCGCAGAAAGCACACTATTTTGCGGAGAAGTTATAATCTCGCGGCCACGCCTCCAAAATCTTCCAATCATATTGCTATTTTAGCCTTAAACCACTATAATCCTAAAGAGTCAATTTTATGCCAGTTACCAAAACAGCAAAAAGAGCTCTAAGGGTATCAAAGAAAAAAGCTCAAATAAATAGGCTTATAACTGCAAATCTCGAGGCAGCCGTTCGCGTGGCAAAAAAAAGCCACAAAACTGAAAACATCCAAAAGGCAATCTCCCTTACGGACAGGGCCGCCAAGAAAAAGTTCATACACAAAAACAAGGCCGCCCGCATAAAATCTTCCCTATCACGGCTTCTCAAGCCCAAAAAGCCTTCAAAATAATCATCCCTCTGTGCTATATTTAATTTACTAGTGCCTATTGCCTAGTTACTAATCCCTAGCAATGTCTGCCCGAAAAAAGAAACCCAGACTAATCAACCTTCTGCCTCAAGAGGAGTTTGCCGCCTCCACAACAGGCAGGGTATTAACTTGGGTCCTTTCATCCTTCAGAATCATTGTTATAATCACCGAAATCATTGTCATGGCCGCCTTCATCTCACGCTTTTATTTCGACACCCGCATTTCAGATCTCAACGACGAAATCCGTCAGCGCGAAAATCTCATCGCCTCCTATAAAGAGTTCGAAGATGGCTACAAACTCACCCAAAAAAAGCTGGCAATCTTCAAAGAATTCTCAAGTGAAAATAAACTCGCCACGCCCATTATTGTCAACGCCGTCTCCCGCCTTCCCGCCCAAATCACTCTCACGGGCATCACCCTCTCCCAGCAAACCATCGACATAAAGGGCGTAAGCCCCACTGAAAACCAAATTGCACAATACATCGCCAATCTATCCGCCATAACAACATTTAAAAACATCTCTATTAGCCAAATTGAAAGCAGACTAGATAGCCCCGGGCTATCTTTTAACATCACAGCAAATCTGGTTAGAATCTAATACCATGACATCTTGGAGACAATCTTACTCAAAATACAAAGAATATTTTCTAAATATCGCAATCTTTTACAGAAAGCGTGAAGACGTAAAAGCATTTTTAGAAATCCTTCTTTCCCTCGGAGCAATCACCGTCTTTGCCCTTGCCGCCATTCGCCCAACACTCACAACAATTGCAGAATTAATCCGCGACATGGAAGAAAAACAAAAGGTTCTCCAAACCATGGAAACAAAAATCCAAGCTCTGACAAAAGCCCAGTCCCTCTATAATCAAAATCTGGAAAGCATAAACCTGCTAAACACCGCTATACCAGAAGGCCCCGAACCACACACCGCAGTCAGGCAAATCGAAGGGACTATTCAAAACAACTCCGGCAATATCATAAGAATCCAAGCAGACGAAGCAACCATTCTGGGGACCGAACAAACCTCTAACTATATTGAGGCAACCGGCTCCGCCACGCTTCCAACAGAAGCAAGAAACCTTAGATTAACCGCAAACATCTCTCAAAACTATCCACAGCTACTTTCCCTTCTTCAAAGCCTTGAAAAGCTCCGCCGCCCGCTTTTATTTAATGAAATAAGTCTACTTACCCTTCCAGAAGAGAATCAGCTGGTTCTAACAACCGAAACCCTTATACCATACATATACCCAGAAAAAACCACTCAATGAGAAAAAAAATAAAAGCACCAAGCCTAGTCATTCTCGCCTTCTTAACCGTTTTAACAGCCCTCGCCTGGGTGGGCTTCGAAGTCTATAGAGCCTTAACCACCCAACCTCCGCCAATCGTCCCCCAAGAAACACTGGCCCCAGTAGACCCAAACCTTGACGTAACCACCCTTTCCAAGCTACAACAAAGAATACACATCGACGATGCCAACTTACCAGAAAATGTTATCGCAACACCAACTCCGATTCAATCGGAGCCAACACCTACTGTTGAACCAACCCCAACTCTAATATTTGTAGAAGAAAATGAAACACAATAAACTCAAAATTCCAACAATAATCGGTCTTCTGGTCCTAATTCTGGGAATTGGGGCAGGAGTATTTTTCATCCAAACCAACCAGCAATACAAACTCGGGGCAAATCCCGAGCAGTCCCCTAAACAAATCAAAATCACCAATATCACAGACAATTCCTTTACGGTATCCTGGGTTACAGACAAACCCACACTTGGTCTGGTCAACTGGGGCACTTCTCCGTCAAACACCAGTCAGGTCAATGCACCGGACACAACCAATACAAAAACCACGCACTCTATCACAGTTAAAAATTTATCATCCACAACCACTTACCACTTCACCATTAATTCGGCAGGTACAAAGTACGACAACAGCGGCATCCCTTGGCAAGTAACAACAGCACCAACCATCAACACTGCAACATCCACCCACGTCATTTCGGGTACAGTCACACTCCAAGACGGCTCCCCGGTAAACCAGGCAATCGTTTATGTTACACCTCAAGGCGGCTCCACCCTCTCAACTACCACTTCCGCATCCGGCTCATGGGTTATCCCACTCGGGAGCGCAAGAGACACAAGTCTCACCTCCTATCTTGCCATCAGTGCCCGCTCACCACTTCTTGAAATTAGCGTCCATGCCGGCCCCACAGGGCTCGCCTCTGCCCAAGTTTACCCAGAAGCAGCCAACCCAGCCCCCCCAATAATTATCGGGCAAACACACGACTTCCGCTCCTCCCCGGCCAACAACAACTTCGACTTTCCCCAAGCAAACCTCAACCTTCCCGGCTCCAATCAAAACTCGGGGTTCGACGTCGAAGACACAAGTAGCCTAGCGCCAGAAACAGTCTCACTTGACAGCATCGATGAAAACGAAATAATCTCAACCACCACACCGGAATTTTTCGGCGACGGCCCTCCGGGCACCCAAATCACAATCACAATCCAATCAGACCCAATAACTGCAACAACCACCGTTTCACCAGACGGTACATGGAGCTGGAGCCCTCCACAAAACCTTCCAGAAGGGGAGCATTCAATCACCCTGTCCTGGAGAAACTCAAGCGGTATTCTTCAGTCTATAACCAGAACCTTCACCGTACTCGCCGACGACGAACCATCATTCGAATCCACCCCCTCGGCAACCACATCAACCCCAACACCCACACCGACACCAACCCCGATTCAATCGGGGCCAACCACAAAACCAACAAACACCCCAACGCCAACCGCAACAGCCACACCTGTCCCAACCGAAGCCGAAAGCGAAGTGGGACCAACACCAAGAACAACAATCCCCTCAACAAGCTCACCTGTTCCAACCGCAGGCAGCTTGACACCAACAATCATGCTACTTATGATGGGTATAGGCATGCTTTTCGGATCAACTATTCTGTATAAAACCATGGACAAAAAATAAAATGGACGATCAACAAGATACAAAACTCCCGGATTTCATGACTGCAAAGCCAACTGAAGAAAGCGCTCAAAACGTCCAAGACCCACAGCCGCAAGTGGTCTCTTCCCCCCAACAGCCATCAACAAAACGTTCCTTTCCAACCAAAAAGTTTGCATTCGGATTAGCAGGAATACTTCTGTTAATTGTAGGTGTTGGTGCCGGCGTTGTCCTGGTCCAACAGCAGCAAAATATACGTGAAGAGGCAAGAGGCCTAAAATGCAGTGAGTGGGCAGACCCGGGAACAACACACTGTAACACAGACGAATGCCAACAATACACCTGTGGCTCCGACGGCCACTGGATTGGTCCCCAAGGCCCAGGCGTCTGCTCAACCCACCCGGACTGTAGCGGTGGAGGAGGAGAAACCCAAGAATGGGAATACATAACCTTCATTTGTGACCAGTGCTCCTCTGACTACAGATGCCAAACCCCAGACATTGGAGTCAACCCGTACATGATATTCGGCAACCAACCGGGAGACTGCAATCAAGTTGACAGGCGCCCCAAAGGCTCAACCACCGAAAACTGGGAAGTAGTCACCTTGTGCAAAACAACAAACCCCTGCACAAGTAGTCAAACATCCCCAACTCCCACTCCAACCCTACCACCGGAAGAGCCCGTTGCCGCACAATGCCTAAACATCTTGGCATATACCACAAGCTGGCAACCCCTTTCAGCTGAAGATCTGGCCAGCCTTTCCCCGGGCGACGAAATCCGCTTTACCGTAAGCGGCGTGGCAACATCCGGAACAATAGACACGGCACGCTTCACAATAAACGAAATCCAAATGGACGCTGTTACACAAAAAAAGCCGGGCACAAACGAATTCTATCAAGAATACACAATACCGGATATGCCCGCAGGACAAACAAGTTTAACAATTACAGTCAGGGCAGAAATCCATCACGACTCGCTCGGATGGTTCTAAACTAATATGGAAAAACTGAGAAAAAATCTACCAACAATACTCATAGTAACAGCCACGGTTGTTCTCGCCGGCATTGCAATATTCACCGCCCTCCGTCTCTATCAGCTACGCCAACAAGCAACACCCACAGCTCCAGAATCCCAACCCGAAGCGTGTATAGACTGCAAACCAAGCCCTACCTCTACACCAACCCCCTCCGTCGAAAAATGCGAGGACCTGGTCTTTAGGATCACGATTGTTTCTCAAACACCAACCCCGACACCAACGGGCACAATGACCCCCACCCCAACCCCGACCGCCACGTCAACGCCAACTCCAACTCCAACAGGCACTCAAACACCAACACCGACTCCAACCAATACGCCAACCGGCACTCCGGCCGCCACATCCACACCAACACCAACAAAGACAGTTGCCCAAACATCACCAACTCCAGAAACTCCATCACTTCCGCAAGCCGGCTCAATCGCCCCAACCATGCTGGCAATAACCCTTGGTGCACTACTCATAATTTGGGCAGTGGTGCTTCTTGTCTAACCCTTGATATACTTTCCTCATGAACATCGCAGTTCTCGGAGCAGGCTTTAGCGGCCTTGCAGCAAGCCACAATTTATCCCAAAACAAAAATCTAAACATCACGGTCTTTGAGTCCTTAGACAGTCCCGGCGGGCTCGCAATCGGCTTTAATCCCACCAACTGGCAATGGCCACTCGAACAGCACTACCACCATCTTTTCACTTCAGACCACTTCATTCTCAACCTCGCAAAAGAAGTCAACCATAACATTTTATTTTCTCGCCCCAAAACCTCAATGCTAACAAATGGCAGCATCCATCAGCTCGACTCTCCAATAAACCTTCTTATGTTTGATAAATTAAACTTTCCAGACAGAATCCGCACCGGTATCACCCTTGCATACCTAAAGCTCACCCCAAACTGGCAAACACTCGAAACCGTAACAGCAGAATCTTTTATTAAAAAAACGATGGGGAACACAAGTTGGAAAATTCTCTGGCAACCCCTATTCGAAGGCAAATTCGGTAATCTATCAGAATCCATCCCGGCTTCGTGGTTCTGGGCCAGAATCAAAAAACGCTCCGCCACACTTGCCTATCCCTCCGAAGGATTTCTTTCTTTAGCAAAGTCAATCGAAGCCTCATCCAAACGCCGTGGAGTAAATTTCTTATATAAAACACCCGTTAAATCTATCAAAAAATCATCTAACAAGTTCGTTATAAACAACAATAAATACGACTCCGTCATCTACACTCTCCCACTTCCACTTCTTCCCAAACTTACCGACATATTACCAACAAGCTACACCCACGCCGCCCACAAAATAAAAACCGTCGGTGCCACCAACATGGTCTTAAGATTAAAAAAACCATTTCTAAAAGACGGCACCTACTGGCTCAACATCAACCAAAAAGACTTTCCGTTTCTAGCCCTAGTAGAACATACCAACTTTATAAGTCCCGCTCACTATTCAAATGAGTATCTGGTTTATGTAGGCAACTACTTACCACCAAACGCCCCTCTCTACAATAAGTCTCCAAAATCTTTATTCACGCTTTACCAAAAATCCCTAGACACACTCTCCCCCAACTTCCACAAAAATCTGATAGGCTACCACTTATTCAAAACTCCATTCGCCCAGCCAATTTTTCCTCTCAACTACTCCAAAATTATCCCTTCAATAAAAACGCCGGCAAAGGGTTTCTACTGTGCAACAATGCAGCAGGTATACCCCTGGGATAGGGGCACCAACTACGCAGTTGAAATCGGCCAAAAGGCTGCCAAACTTTTACTAAATAACCTATGAAAAAATCCTTAATCCCCCTTATCACCATTATTTCCCTGATTACCATGACTGCCGCCTTTCTTCGCTTTTACAATCTCAATTGGGATGCCGGTTTTAACTTCCACCCGGATGAACGAAACATCGCAGCAGCCGTCGCCCGCATCCATTTTTTTGATAAACTCAATCCGGAATTTTTCGCATACGGCTCCCTCCCAATCTATTTAATCAGAGTAGTGGGAGACACTCTCACCTGGGCAACGGCAGATACTTCCTGGGTGGCCAATTGGGGCAAAATTAACCTAATCGCAAGAAGTATATCTGCTTTAGCCTCCACTCTCACAATTCCTCTAATCTTTCTCATAGCTAACCGGCTTTTCGGTAAAACCACGGCAATTTTATCAAGCATCATTGCTACCTTTACGGTTTCTCTTATCCAAACGGCTCACTTTGGTGTAACCGAAAGCCTTCTAACTTTCCAGCTCACGCTCATTACGTACTTTTCCCTCAAGCGCTTCAATTCGCTAAACTACTTCATCATCGCCATTCTTCTTGCAGTTAGCTTCGCAACAAAAACTTCCGCCATCACTTTTTCTATCATCCCCGCCGCATCCTTACTACTTCAATTAAAAAAATCAAATCTCGCCGCTTCCTTTCTCAACTTGCTATCGGCAATTTCTTTAATCGCCCTTTTATACATTCTTCTTTCCCCTTATACATTCATAGACTTTGAAAAATTCCGCGAGTCCATGAACTACGAATTCGGAGTTGTCAGAGGCACACTGCCCGTACCATATACTCTACAATTCACCAACACCATCCCCTACCTTTACCAACTCGCAAACCTCCTCTGGCAAATGGGCCCCGTAGCAATTCTGGGAACCACAGCAATCATTCTTTTGACAACCAAGATTATAAAAACCACCGTTTCTAAACCCAAATCCCTAATCTCTAGTCACTACTTACTAATCACTTTCCTCATTTTTCCCATTGCGTATTTTGTTTATATCGGCTCCTGGCACACAAAATTCATCCGCTACATGGTACCCATCTTGCCATTCTTAGCCATCGCTTCAAGTTGGCTACTAACTAAATTTGACGAAAAGCTCAAAACCAAATTCATATTCTCAAGCGGAATTGCCACAGTCACCATTCTATGGGCTCTCGCATTTTTCTCCATCTACACTCGTCCACAAACACGCATAGAAGCAAGTAACTGGATCTATCAAAACATTCCCGAAAAATCTACAGTACTAAAAGAACATTGGGACGACGGTCTCCCCCTTAACCTCCCAAACAACTCTCCCGCCGACTACAATATGGTAGAACTCACAATCTACGACCAAGACTCAAACAGCAAACTCGAATATCTAGCACAAAACCTTCAAAACGCCGACTATCTGGTGATTAGTAGCCGCCGCCTCTGGGGAACACTAATTAACCTCGAAGAAAAATATCCAATAACAAGCACATATTACAAGCTGCTCTTCAACGGCTCACTTGGATACAAAAAGAAAGCTGAATTTTCATCATACCCATCCCTTTTAGGCATCGCCGTAAACGACAACTCCTCCGAAGAAACCTTCCAGGTCTACGACCACCCCACAGTCATAATTTTCGCCAACACCGAAAGGTTCTCAACTGATACCATTAAAAATATAATAAACAATGCCAACTGATCTTTTCTATATCGCGTCGTGGGCAAGCCTATTGTTCGTTTTAGGCGTTATCTTTCTTCCACTCACCTGGCTTCTTTTCAAAAATTTCACAGACATCGGCTACGGCTTTTCCAAAACCATTGCACTTGGCACCATCTCCCTAATAGCTTTTACACTCTCTAGTCTTAATCTCTACCCAATTTTATTTGCACTCGCTATCCTTAATCTCTGCATATTCTTACAAAACAAAAAAGGCATCACCTCCTCCATAAAATCCCACTCAAAAATACTCCTATCCCAAGAAATAATTTTCCTTCTCGGCTTAATATTCTGGTCATTTATACGGGCCCACCAACCTGAAATCCGCGGTCTTGAAAAATTCATGGACTATGGCTTTATTAACTCAATTCTCAAATCCCTTCCACCAGAAGACATGTGGTTTGCAGGCTCCCAAATCAATTACTACTGGTTCGGCCATCTAATATCAGCAGTGGCCACCAAACTCTCTCATATCCCCGCCTCCGTCACTTATAATCTCATGATTGCAACCATCGCCGGCCTCACCCTTTCAGCCGCATTCAGCATAATCTCCACCCTAACCCAAAATCCCAAAAAACTAAAACTGGGAAAGGGGGCACTGCTCGCCGGTTTAATATCAGCGGTCCTTCTTACCTTCGGAGGAAATCTTCATACGCCCCTCTACGTCATCAAAGAAGGCGCAGACAAATATTGGTATCCAGACGCTACTCGCTTTATTGGCTATAATCCAGATGTTGACGACAAAACCATCCACGAATTCCCCCTTTACTCCTTTGTAGTTTCAGATCTTCACGCACACCTGTTAAGCCTACCTCTGGTTCTACTCTTTATCGCTTCAGTCTATAAAATCATCTCCGCAAAAAACTCTTCAGCCTACAAAACTGTAATAAATTCACTACCTTCAGGCATCATTCTTGGAACCATAGCAATGACCAATGCCTGGGATCTCGCCAACTACGCCCTCTTTACCTTCACAGCCTCCGCTATTTACTTTTTTTTCACCAAAGACTATAAAAAATCCTCACTTTTCCTCATAACAATCGCGGTTACCTCCGCCGCAACAGCAGCACCTTTCCTACTAAATTTCAACTCTGTCACCCAAGGGGTCAAACTAGTCCACAGTCACTCACCGCTTTGGCAACTTGCCATCCTCTGGGGCTTCCCAGCCATCCTTACCCTTATTTACCTTATTTCCCTAATCCCTCAACCTTCCTTAATCAAAAAATCCGACATGTTTATCCTGTCTCTTCTAGCCACATCATGGCTTCTTATCCTTATCCCCGAAGTCATCTATATAAAAGATATTTACGCCGGATCCCACTATCGTGCAAACACAATGTTTAAGCTAACCTACCAAGCCTTTGTCATGTTTTATCTTTCAAGCGGCTACATAATGATTCGCTCTATCAAACTAGCAAAAAATGCTGTCTTTCGTCACTCCCTAGCTACCAGCTACTTACTACTAACTGCTATGCTTCTAACCTACCCCTATCTTGCCATCAAATCCTATTACAATAAGCTAGAAAACTATCAAGGGCTAAACGGCGAATCCTGGCTTTTAACCCAGCATCCTGAATCCGCAGAGGCAATAGCCTGGCTAAGACAAAACATTCCGGGCAAAGCAGTAATCCTTGAAGCACCGGGAGACTCCTACACCGATGCAAACGTCATCTCCGCATACACGGGTAACCCCGCACCTCTCGGCTGGTTCGTCCACGAATGGCTCTGGCGCGGCTCTGCCGAAATTCCTCAACAAAGAGCAACCGATGTAGAAAAAATCTATACATCCCAAAATCTCTGGGAAACCGAACAACTCCTTAAAAAATACAAAGTGGAATATGTAATAGTAGGGGAGTCCGAAAAACAAAAATACCCAAATCTAAATGAAGATAAAATAAAAAACCTTGGCCCCAAAGCCTTCAGCTTCGAGGGTACTTCAATCTATAAAATCAGTATCTAGCACTCCCCGCACCCACTCGTGCACCTCACTCCAGTCTCCTTTCTTGGGAACAAAAACATACAAATAATCATATTCTGCCGTATAGGGCGGGTTTTCTAAAAGCTCCTCCGGTATAACATACGACTTCCTCCCCTCCCGCCCCTCAAAAAATCTTCTTGCAACAATCACCGCCGCACTGTCACTCATATCAGTCTCCACGTTCTGCTTAAAAGCATCCCAAAGTCCCACCATCCTCACCCTATTTGTAAACACTTCCGGCTCCGTAATCCTTTTCACTATTGCGTTTATTACCTGCTGCTGCCTGGCGCTCCTGGCAAAATCCGTCCCCTCGTCTCCCTGGGCATTTCTGCTTCTCACAAACTTAAGGGCCGTTTCACTGTCCATCATCTGCAACCCAGCCTTAAATTCTATAGTCTCATACCTACATCGATATTCAGGGTCTCCTTCACACCCATCATCTTCCTTGCCTGCAATGGGGTACTTCTCATCAACAAAGCCTCTCGCAACTTCTACATTCACCCCACCCAACAAATCAATCACCTTCAAAAATCCCTCAAAATTCACAACCACTCCATAATTAACAGGCTGTCCCACAATCGTCTCAACACTAGACTTAGCCAACTTCAGGCCCCCCTCATCTTCCCTCTTATTTCCCCAATAATAGGTTGAGTTAAGCTTCGCCCGAAGATCTCCTAACCAAATATCCCGAGGCACCGAAACAATGCTTATGGATGAATCATCGTGCCTAACTGAAACAAACATAATTGTATCGGTCAGCTCCGCCCCAGTATGCCCTTCCCCACCCTTCCCCAAAACCACCAAATTTGTTCTCCCGTCAATCACCCCAATCTTCTCCATTGGTGTAAAAACAAAATCCCGCGCCAACCCCCAAAAGTATCCCAAAGAAGTTCCACTTAGATACCCCAAAAGGCTCGCCCCCACTAAACACATTCCCCCGATCACCAAACACAGAATTCCAACCCTCACCCAAAAAACATGCTTTAAAATCTTTCTTTTAAGCCTCGATAACACCACCCTACGCCTTACCCTCTCTCTTTCCGACTCATCACTCAAAACCTTAATCTTTTTATCCTCAGTCACCATGTTAGAATAAATCTCGCATGCATATTCTAAACCATCTCAACCCCGCACAAAAAGAGGCAGTCACCCACGAAGGTGACAAACTTCTTGTCCTCGCAGGAGCCGGCTCCGGCAAAACAAGGGTTCTAACCTCAAGAACAGCATGGTTTATCCAACAAAACATCAATCCGAACTCCATAGTACTTCTCACCTTCACCAACAAAGCCGCAGGCGAAATGCGCGAACGCATTAGCACCCTTACAAACAATACTCCCTCATTTGCCGGCACTTTTCACTCATTCTGCGTACGCCTGCTTCGCCAGCATGCCCACTCAATAGGCATAGACCAAAATTTCGTCATATACGACGACAAAGACTCGATCGATCTGGTCAAACAAATCCTTGAAAACCTAAATCTCCCCGAAGATTCATATAACCCCAACTCTATTGCAAATCAAATCTCTTTTGCCAAAAATCAAATGCTCGCTCCACACCAATATGCAGAAATTGCCCAAACCGACTTCCAGGAAAAAATCTTCAAAATTTATCTCCAGTACGAAAAAATGCTCGTTGATGCCAATGCCTTGGACTTCGACAATCTTCTCCTAAAAACAGTTGACCTTCTTCGTAACGACGGTATCACCCAAAAACTGCAAACCACACTAACCCACATACTCGTCGATGAATGGCAGGACACCAACAAAATCCAATACACACTAACAAAACTCCTGATAGGGGAGAGTGGCAATTTAACGGTCGTGGGCGACGCAGCCCAATCAATTTACTCATGGCGCGGTGCAGACTATAGAAATATCAACAACTTAACAAAAGACTATAAAAATTTAAAAATCATAAATCTTGAACAAAACTACCGCTCCACCCAAGTCATTCTTGAAGCTGCCAACGCAGTCATCTCACGAAACACCAGCCATCCGGTGTTAAAACTATGGACCCAAAATGGCGAAGGTAAAAAAATAAAAGCCCACCGAGCAGCATCCGAGCTGGACGAAGCCGCTTTTATAGTAAGCGAGATCCAAAAACTGACCACCGACCACCAAACACCGAACACCAACTATAGCGACATTGCAGTTTTGTATCGCACAAATGCCCAGTCCCGAGTTATCGAAGAAGCGCTTCTTCACAATGCCATTCCCTATACACTAGTCGGCGGAGTCCGCTTCTACGACAGAAAAGAAATCAAAGACATTCTTGCATTACTCCGTCTGCTTGTTAATCCAAAAGACACAGTATCACAGCGTCGCGCTCAGAAGCTCGGTGTAAAACGCTACCAAAAGTTCCAAGATTTTCAAGACAGCTTCACGCCAGATGTAGACTCAACCACACTACAAATCCTAGACTCGCTCCTGCAAAAAACAAACTACCTCGACAAATTCAAAAAAGAAACCCAAGATAATCTCTCACGTTTAGAAAACATCAAAGAGCTTCGAAGTGTTGCGGCCCAATTTCCGGATATCCACCAATTCCTCGAAAACGTCACTCTCGTAGAAGCCAACTCTGCCTTGCCGACAAGCGGATACAATTCATCTGCCATCACCCTCATGACAATGCATTCCGCAAAAGGTCTCGAGTTCCCCATCGTCTTTATCATCGGCATGGAAGAAGGCCTTTTCCCTCACTCAAGATCCCTTTTTGATCACTCCGAGCTCGAAGAAGAGCGCCGTCTCGCCTATGTCGGCATCACCCGCGCCAAAGAAGCCCTCTACCTAACCTACGCCGCCAAAAGGCTTTACTTCGGCCAAAAAACTTCAAATCCCCCAAGCCGCTTCATCATAGACATCCCAGAACACCTTCTTGACCAACAAAAACCCACGATTGGTTTGGACATCGACAAGCTTCTAGGCCTTTAAATTACTACTTGCAAAACCACAAACCCCCTATATATACTCGTTATAGGTTATGCCATACTTCAAAAGAATTGTAGTCATTTTAGCTGCAATCTTCAGCCTCGGATTAACCCTGAGGGCAACACCCCAACCTCTCCGTGCACAAAGCCTACTTGACCCCCCCTCCCAAACCCTACCAACTGTAATTATCGGCGCCTCCATCTTTCACGACTGGGCAGGAGGCACCGAAAGGGCAGGGAGCTCCTTTGCTGGAAATCTACTTGCAACCTTGAATGCCAACAATTACTTCGTTAATGATCTTTCGGCCACCACTGTCAGTTTTGATGATACCGTTGAAGTAAATGGTGCTTACGGCTACATTTCCAACAATAACAGCGGCTATTTCTACACCCTCTTTCGCGGAGTAAAAGCAGATTCCTTTTACACTCCAGAACTTTATTCAGTCAGTGGTATGTCGCTTCCATCCTTAACCACAATCCAACAATCCTCTGGTATCTTAAACCCCGACAGCCCCAACCAAATAATTCTTTTCAAAGCCAACAGCAGAAGCGGGGATATTTTAGGTGAAGCTCTGGATGCTCCAAGTGACATCACTACAAACCCAATGAGGGGCAGAAAACAGGAAGATGCACCAGAGACTTATACCATGGCTAACTCCAAAAGCATATACCTCGACCTTCTCAATTATTTTGCTGCCCACCAAGATAAATTCTTTTTTGCCATCACACCAGCCCCAGTTCCTCAGGGTGGACCAGGACCAGGCAGTAATCCGGACCAAGCCGCCAACACACGAGCCTTCTCCAATTGGCTAGTCAACGACTGGCTAGACGACTATCCCTACAATAACGTTGCTGTTTTTGATTATTTCAATGTTCTGACTAATGTTGACAATCACCACTACTACAATTCTCAAACTCAACAAATAGACCATTTAACAGTCCCTGACAGTTGGGATTGGACCGATCCAGCCTATGCCTACTTCATCGATGTCCACCCTCTAAAAGCTGGTCATGAAAAAGCAACGGCCGAGTTTGTTCCCCTTCTAAATATCTACGTTAACAATTGGAAACTTGGCGGCGCACCAATTCGCATCGGCGATCCTATTCTCACCCCAACACCAACTCCAACTCCAACCCCTGCTGGGTTCAACTATAGCCACGACGGTATCACTTTTTCCGGAACAGGATCTTTTTACAATGCAAACCTGACAAGTGTTACACCTTCCGGAACATACCAAGAAGTGCCGCTCTACACCCTTTATGGCCACCAAGACTGGGATTTGACACGAACTGATCAGAACTTTATTTTACACTTCAGGTTAAGTGGTGTCGTCGGAAGACAAATTGCACTTAGGCACAGTGGAAGTATGTCCGCTTACCAAAAAATGTGGTACAGGCAAGAAGGAGAGAATTGGCAATCTTTTCCTGGGGTAGACGAAATCGCAGGAGATGCAGCTTACGCCCTAACTCCAGTTTTTACATCTGATAATGTGGAAATCGCAACATTCTTGCCTTACATGGAGGATGAGCTCAACTCGTTAAGAGCTCTTGCCGCAACTAGCCCCTACATTCAGGAAACAGTAATCGATCAGACCCCACAGGGCAGGGACTTGGTCAGGTTTGAAATCACAGATTTTTCAGTACCCAATGACAATAAGAAAAAAGTAGTATTTGTAACCGGCCAGCATCCTTACGAAATGCTGGGAGTACGAGCGGTTGATAATTTGGTCCGCTACCTGGCATCAGAGGCAACAAGTGCGGCAAGTCTGCGGCAAAAAGCGCGGATCTTGGTTTATCCATTAGTAAATTATGATGGCATTGCACAAGGAAACAGAACGTTAAGCCCGCTGGGCGTTAATTTAAATCGTTCTTGGGCGTATCTACCGGAAGACGAGTCGGCAACCACAGATGCTTACGAAACAATCGCAATTAGAGCCGACATTGACTCCGTATTTAACTCCCAAGCTGATTATCTTTTAGATGTACACAATACAGAAATGTACAAGCTTAACCACTGGTACGCCGCGTATGAGATTCCAAGAACCACCCAGAGCCAGGAGTTTTTACACATAGTAGAGCAAAAATTCGGGACTCTGACCAACAGCGACGGGCTAACAGTCTATTTTGAACCAACTTGGGCAGAAGCCACCGAGTCAACAGTCACCTCCGGTAGTTGGGCAACCAATCACCTGGGCGCAATGGCTCTTGGTGTTGAGCTTGTACAATTCAATGATGGAGATTTTACCGGGGCACAGAAAATGGGAGAGGCGTTTGTGCAAGCACTAGATGAGTATATTGATACAAGCACGCCTCCCACTCCCACCCCGATCCCTACACCTACGCCCACTCCCACCCCAACTCCAGTTCCCAGCTCTAGTGTATCTCTCACCAGCGAACCCATGACTTTCGCTTGGGGCGCTCCAGGAATAAGAATTACTTTTACCAATCTAGGCTCAACCAGAATTCAACACTGGCAATTCCAAGGAGAGCTTCCCAGTGGAGCCAGAAGAGTAACGGAATACGGAGGCACATGTAGCCAAGAAGGGACAACTCTTACTTGTGCAGAACTCTCCTACTCTGCGGGCTTAAACCCAGGCCAGACCAGAACCATGGAAGTGCAGTTTAGCAGCGGAAGCGTAAACGGAACCCAGCAACTTTTGGAGCCAATCTACTTCAATGGCCAACTTGTTGACCCCAACTACACACCTACCCCCACCCCAACCCCAACAATAACTCCCACACCAACTCCCACCGCCATACCTACACCCACTGCCACTCCAACACCGATGCCAACAACCACACCAATCCCCACCCCACCACCAGCCGCTAATGAATTGGTATCAATAATCAACGAACCAATGGTCTTCCCTTGGGGAGCTCCAGGAATTAGGATCAGGATTACAAACATTAGCCCCACAAGAATTGACTATTGGTCCTTTGCCGGAGATGTGGTGCCCTCAACTGCATATTACCTTCTGGCATACGGGGCCAACTGCTCTCAAACTTCAGGTAGGCTCTCCTGCGAACAAGCTTCCTACTCCGCAGGCTTAAACCCCGGACAAACCAGAATAATAGAAGCCCAATACTCTGCAAGAACGGTCAGCGGAACCCAGCACCTTACCAACCTCTCATTCAACGGAGAACCTCTCTAAGCAAATCCTCTTCTGGTAAAATAAAGACGTCAATGTCAATAAGACCGGTTACCAGCAAACAAAAAGCAGCATTTAACAAACTCGCGGTACATCCCTTGCAATCCTGGGAATGGGGAGAGTTTCGCGCCGAAACCGGAAACGGGGTCATAAGACTCGGGGAGTACAAAGGAAAAAAGCTAGTAAAAGTCCACCAAATAATCACCCATGAAATCCCCCGTTCCTATTTCAAAATCGCAACTCTCATAAGAGGACCGGTTCCCTCAAAAGAACTGCTGGTTTATTTAAAGAAACTAGCCAAACAACAACACTTTATTTTTATCAAACTCGAGCCTTTCGAAGCCGCCAACAATAAAGCTATTAAACTATTAATCGACAATGGCGCAGTCCGTGGCAAGACACTTTTTACCCCAACTTCCTTCTGGCTGGATCTTACAAAATCAGAAACCGAACTCTTAAAATCCTTCCACCCCAAAACCCGTTACAATATCCGCCTGGCTGAAAAGCGAGGAGTTAAAGTCAAACTGGATAATTCAGACGAAGCTTTTGAAAAATACCTGCAATTAACCAAAGAAACCACAAAACGCCAAAACTTCTACGCGCACACCGAGTCCTACCACAGAAAAATGTGGGCCCATCTTCACCAAACACCAACCACCAAACACCAACCACCGATTGCCTACCTCTTAACAGCAACTTACAATAACGAAATAATAACCACCTGGATCCTCTTTGCATGGCAAAATTTCCTGTATTATCCCTACGGCGCATCAACCGACAGATACAAAAACGTCATGGCAAATAATTTAATGATGTGGGAAGCTATTAAACTTGGGAAAAAATTAAAATTAAAAACTTTTGATTTGTGGGGTAGGGAAGAGGGGAAAGGCTTTACCAAATTCAAGGAAGGATACAATCCAAAAGTTGTGGAATTTGTAGGCACCTGGGATATTCCCACAAGCCCGGCTTATTATCCATACAGGTTCACCGAGTCCCTCCGTTGGCTCTATCTAAAAACCAAATCCTCCCTCGGCCTCTCCAAACCAAAGTTTTGATTAACATTCGCAAAATCTCCCAACTCCTATGCTAGACTTAGTACAAACACCTACAATGTTCAAACACATTCTTAAACCAACCAAGTTAAGCATCATTCTCCCCACATTTGTCTCAGCAGCTGTTATCTTATACATAAGACAAATTAGTGACTGCAGTGTTGTTTTTTGCTACCCTCCCCCAGAACCATGCAGATTTGAATTTCCAGTCGCACTAATCCAAAACTGCTGCGGTTGCAACACAGCAGCAGATTTTTTTATTTCCTCGTTTTGGTTCATCCTAACACCATGGGTAGCAACTTATCTTCTCATCAGTTTCGGCAAAGCAACTCTAGTAATATGGCGCAAAATCTTCAATTATCCCAACAAATAAACCTTGACGCAAATTAGTCAATAAGCTCTTACACAAAGCCAGAAAATCAACCTAGAGTAGTAAAATAAAACAACTCTTTAAAAAAATAAACATGAAAGAATTACGCCAAACTAAAAATTATTCAAAATATATGCAAGCCATTGGCTGGGAGACAATCAAAGTCCAGGGCGTATACTGTTATGCCAAAAATATCCCGATTCTTGGTAAAATTATCAAAATCCAACGCCCCGAAAAATTCTCCGTATCAATGTATCAATACATTGATACAAAATTCAAACCCTTCCAAATCATCCTCGAGCCAAAATATACGTATCACGTCTCTCGTATCACGTCTCTCGGTTTTCTCCAAACCACCCCCTATGTTCCCTCCAAAACCATCCACATAGACCTCACAAAATCACAAAACAAACTCCTGTCCGAAATGCACCACAAAACCCGCTACAACATCAAAAAGCACATCAACCAGATAAAAATTAAAAAGTCCAAAGATATAGAAAAATTTGCCAACTTTTGGCAATCCTGCTCCCGCCACCGCCTTCTATTTCTTTCTCAAAAAAAAGAAATCACTTCTATTTATAAAAGTTTTGATAAAAACGCGGACCTTTTACTGGCTTATTCAAACAAAGAGCTCGTCGGCGGACTGCTTCTGGTCTCCACCGAAAACATTGCATACTATATGTACGCAGCATCCTCCGCCAAAGGCAAAACTCTCTTTGCTCCAACTTTGCTGGTCTGGAAAGCTTTAAAACAATCCAAGCTCAAAGGTTACAAAATTTTTGATTTTGAGGGAATTTACGATAATAGGTTCCCGCTTAACAGTTGGCTCGGCTTCACCCGCTTCAAAAAATCCTTCGGCGGAAAAGTCGTAAAATATCCAGGGGCTTACCAAAAAATAAAATTCTCTAATTTATTTAAATGAAGCCAATCACTACTTGCATTATTCCTTTCTACAATGAAGGCAAGCGTACCCTCGACGTTTTAAAAGTGATGGTCCAAGTTAAGGAACTTGACGAAATAATCTGTGTAGACGATGGCTCAACAGACAACATCTCAAATGTCATTAGGAACAAATACAAAAAGGTGACAGTTTTGGTACTGCCCCAAAACAAAGGCAAGACCGAAGCTATTAACAATGGGGTGCAGAAAGCCAAGGGCAAAAATATTATCCTCATTGACGCTGATTTAAGAAACCTCCAGCCAGGCTACATCAGAAACGCCGTCATCAAGATGCAACACAATACTCGTGTAGACATGATTATCCTAAGAAGAGCCAATGCCCCTCTTTTTATGAGAGTAATACGAGGTGATATCTTGGTTTCTGGCGAGAGAATCCTAAGAAAATCAGATTTACAAAAGGCGCTGTTTAGTTTAAAACCCAAGGGCTACCAGCTAGAATTTGCCGTCAACCAGTATATGTTGGTAAATCATAAAAATGTTTACTGGATGCGCTCATCGGCCTTAAACACATACCCGCCCACAAAAATGGGCTTAGTTAAAGGACTAAAGAAAATCATCCGGATGAATGCCAACATCCTAAACTATATTGGCTTTGTGAACTATATTAAGCAGCTAATCTTTTTTTGCAGAAAAGAAGCTACTTTATCTACATGACTAAGAAACATTCAGTAATTGTAGTTCCCGGGTTGGGTGATGAAACAAGAAAGCTAGAACTTCTCACAAGCCATTGGCAGCGGCACGGACTTAAACCAACTGTGTATTCTGTGAGGTGGTGCGATGGAGAGGTTGAATTTCAGCCAAAACTTGAACGTATAATTAAACTAATCGATACACTTTCAAGTAAAGGTGATACTGTTTCACTTGTCGGCATTAGCGCAGGTGGAAGTGCAGTATGTAATGCCTTTATAAAAAGACGAAACGCCGTTCACAAAGTCATAAATGTTTGCGGCCGGTTAAGAACAGGCAATCAGAGGGGTTTTTGTTCGTTTGAGTCCAGAAGCGCATCAAGCCCTGCTTTCGCTCAATCAGTAAAACTGTTTGAGAAGAAAGAAAGTTCTTTAACAAATGAGGATAGACAAAAAATAATGACTGTTAGGGCAATGTTTGGCGACGAATTAGTGCCAGCAAACACAACTGTTATACGGGGTGCGTATAACACTCAGGTACCCACACCAGAACACCTATTAAGTATTGGGGCTGCCTTAACAGTATTCTCAAGACCATTAATTGTTTTTCTGACTAAAGAGTAAATGAACAGTACAAAAATCACAAAAGAAATTGCCAATCTTGTAGAAAAAACCTGTAAGAAAAAAAGTAATTACTACGGCTACGGAGCATGGAGCCACCACATTGTATCGGTCGTAAAGTACGCCAAGATTCTTGCCAAAAAACTAAAAGCAGACGAAGAGGTAATTGAAATTGCAGCACTTCTGCATGACTATGCATCGGTTCTTGATAAGAAGCTCTACCCTCAACACCATATCCACGGAGCAAGACTCGCCGGAGAAATTCTTACAAAATACAAATACCCCAAAGCCAAAATTGAAATAATCAAAAAGTGCATCTTAAATCACAGGGCAAGTATAAAAAGAAAAAGAGCATCTATCGAAGAAAAAATTATTGCAAGTGCTGATTCAATGGCCCATTTTGACAACGTCGATTCACTTTTGCAACTTGCATACGTTATCCATAAAATGGGCATCGACGAAGGAACAAAATGGGTTTTAGAAAAATTGGAAAGAAGCTACAAAAAACTGATTCCCGAAGCCAAAGAAATCATCGAGAAAAAATACAAAGCCATCCAAAAAGCCCTAGAGTAAACTAATCCCCACTGCAAAACAGTTTATACTCACAATTTCTGCATAAATACCCCCCGGAACATGCAAAATCACTCTCCTCAATCTGCCGTCTGACATCATAAATCCTCTCAATCATCTTTTCCAGCTGCTCTCTAGTCCTAACAGTAGTTATCTTTTTCTGCTCTTCAAAAAAATAAAGCGACAACTTTATCTGGCCTACATCCTTCCCAAACGGCTCCTCCATAATCCTTGTTGCCGCCAACCCATAAAAGCTCAGCTGCTCATTTTTATCTACCTCGCTTTGCGAGGGTACACTCTCTCCGGTTTTATAATCAATTATCTCAATATCCCCATTCTCCAATATATCCACCCTATCAATCACCCCTCCAATCTTAAGCCTTTTCTCACCTTTTTTATACGGAAGAGGAACAACAAACTTTTGCTCCACCAAAGCAGGCAGCCTCTTTGCATCAAACTCTCGCCGGAAATACTCCACTATCAGACCTCTTGCCCTGCCCCACGCCTTTCTCTCATGTTTTTTGCTTTTATACCCCTCATCTATCCAATTCTCCTCCAAAAGTGAAACAAGCTTTTTCTCACTTACCTTCTCACTCGCCTTTGCAGCCAAATAAAAATCCTTCAATGTAGAATGCACGCTACTTCCCAAAGATAGCGCCGAAGTAGGCCTCATAGGAACCCTTACCAAATACTGCAATTTATAATGAAGCGGGCAAACCTCAAAGCTTTGCACCTGCGAATAACTCAAATAATCAATGTGAACTTTGCCTACTGCTTTCGGACTACTGACTACAGCCTCCTCGTAACCCAACAAGGACTGCTGTTTGCTGTAGTCCGCAGTCTGTTCGCCGGCAACTGCCTCCTCCCCCAAAGCCTCGAAAATAAAAGGCGACAGTCTCATCACTCTTTTACCTTCTCCGTAGTAATCCGATGCTGTAAAAAATAGCCGCCTCTCTGCCCTTGTCATCCCCACATAAAAAAGCCTCCTTTCCTCCTGCTTATGATAATCCCCACCAGGAAGCGTTTCCTTTATAAGCTCATCGGGTATCGGTATTTGCTCAGCCCTTTCATAAGGTGGAAACCTCCCGTTCACAAGGTTCACCAAAAACACAACTGGAAACTCCAGTCCTTTACTCGAATGCACCGTCAAAATATTAACCGCGTTCACCCGATTCCAATCCGTATCAGCCGCCAACGGGCTTTCCCCAACCTCACTCGCCAGCTCAATCCAATCAACAACGGCTACTACACTCGCATCCTCATGCTCCACCTCATAAGTTTTCAGTTTGTCAAAAAACTTCGAAATGTTAGCAGCCCTTTTTTCCGCCTCAACACTTTTTGGATCTAGAAGTCTCGTCAAAAGCCCAGTCTCCTCTAAAAAGTAATATAGAATCTGCCCCGCAGTCTCCCTGGGCAACAATTTCAAATGCTTATGCACCAGCTTTACTAAATCGCTAACCTCCTTTCCCCCAATCTCCTCCGCTGCCTCAAATAAACTTATATTTTTCTTCTTCGCATAGCTTCCCAGCCTCGCTGTCTCCCGTTGATCAACCCCCAACTCCTCGATACTTAAAAGCCTATAAAAACTAACCGAATCCTCCAAATCTGCCAACACCCTAAGGTAAGATACAAGATCAACCACCTCACCTTGTTTAAAAAGCCTTCCTGGTCCCAAAAACTGGTATGGGATACTGTGCCTGCCTAGCGCCCTTCCAAATGCCTCCGCATGATTATTCGCCCTTACAAGAATCGCGAAGTCTGCCCATCTATATCTCTCTTCACTACTTAATCTCTTAATTACTTCTGCTACTTCCTCCGCCTCATTCTCAACTCTACCAACATGAATAAAACCAACCGGCTCTCCATTCCCACTCACTTGTGACACCAGCTTCTTATCAACATTCTCAACAACCTCCAACCTATCCGGATTATTATGTTGCACCAGGCTATACGCTTTATCCAAAATTTCCTGCGTAGATCTGTAATTTTTGTTCAAGGTCACAACCTTCGCTTTCGGGTACAACTTCCTAAACTGCAAAATGTTACTTACAGCCGCCCCTCGGAATCTATAGACAGACTGATCATCGTCCCCGCAAACCGTGATATTGGCCGCCTCCCCCGCAAGCATCATGGCAAGCTCATTTTGTGCATAGTTCGTATCCTGAAACTCATCCACCAAAACATACTTAAACCGCTCTCTGTAATTCCTTAAAACATTTCCCCTATCTCTAAATAACTGCAAGGTCTTAGTAATTAAATCTCCAAAGTCCATTGCCCCCTCTCGCACCTTAAGCTCATCGTACTTGCGATACGCCCCCGCCAACTCCAACCATTTTATATTTTCAATTTGTTCTTCCTTGTTTTGAAGTTTGGAGTTTTTGAGTTTTCGAGTTTTTGCCCAACTTATATATTCAGTTGGGCTTATATCCTCATCCTGAAGCCTGCCAAAATGCTGCAAAAGCCCCCCAATAAATTTATTTGGGTTGCCCAAAGGCCTGAAATACTCCAAGTCAAATTCAAACAAGTTATCTCTAACAAGCCTTGTGGCCTCAGCCTCACCCATAAGCCTAAATCTTGTAGGCAAGCCAATTTGCAAAGCCTCCGCCCGCATCACCCTGTCACAAAATCCATGAAACGTCATAATCCACATATCAAAATATCCATAAGGCATAGCCACATCCACTCTTTCCTCCATCTCCCGCGCCGCTTTTTCCGTAAACGTCAAAGCCAATATCTCCGCCGGCTTTGCTCTCTCTGAAGCAATTAAGTGTTTTATCCGCTCGGTAATAACTGTAGTTTTCCCGGTCCCCGCCCCCGCAATAATCAACAAAGGCCCATCTCCATGCTCCACCGCCTCCTTCTGCTCCTTGTTTAATTTCTTCTCCTCACTCAAGCCGCTTCTCCTCACTCTCTCCCAAATTTCTCGTAGAAGAAATCCTCTGCCCAAGCTGGGTAAACGAGCTCAAGACATTGCTCATCATGTTGTAGGCATTATTAAGGTGTTTCTGCAAAACCGACAAATTATCCTCAACCTTCGTATAGTCCTTCTGCACAGCCCTCAAAGTCGCCAAAATCTCCTTGGCCTGCTTTTCAATCTTCTGCCCTTCAAAACTCATTAAAATCGCGCGAAGGTACGCATAAAAAGTAGTGGGGGAAACAGGCAATACCCTTTTTTCAGCAGAGTATTCAAACAAATCCTGATTATTTACAATCTCATAATACACAGCCTCACTGGGCACATACATCAATGCATAATCAATCGTCCCTTCATGCGGCATAATGTACTTTCTTGATATATCATCTATGTGCTTTCTCACATCCCTTTCAAACTCTTTCTGTGTTCTCTTTCTTTCTTCAGTGCCCTCAGTGCTTACCATCTTTCTGAAGTTCTCCATTGGAAACTTTGAATCCACCGGTATCATTCCTGCACTGGTTTTGATAGCCGCATCCACCTTTTCCCCGCTTTTAAAGCTATACTGCAAATGAAACGCTTGTTTAGGCAACATCTGCGCCAAAAGTTCCTTCAGCACCTGCTCACCAACGTTTCCTCGAAGCTTTGGGCTTTGCAAGAACTCCTGCAGCTCCCGCATGCCTCTGCCAATCTCACTCATCTCGCCCAAGTTCTTCTGCACACCCCCGATAATCTTAGCCGCGTTATCTAACCGCGCGTTGAAGCTTTTAGACTGCTCATTCAATCGCACATTAGTGGTTTTCAAATACTCCAAAATCTCATCCGAAGGCTTTTGTTTCTTGTTAATCAGTATCGCCAAAACCACAAAGCCCGCAATAATTACTACCAAAACAACAATAACATCCATACTGTAAAATAATAGCACAGCCATGCCCAAAATAACTAAAAAAAGTATAATCAGCCAAAGAAGGCTCACCGTAGAAAAAAGAAAAATCTTCATCCCATCGCTTCTCACGGCAATCATATCCTGGGTACTGCTCTTTGCTTTCATTTTCCTTGTCAACCCGGACAGAAAGTTCCCATACCCATTTTTCTTGCATTATTCTTTATTACCATCCTCTTTACAGCACTTTCATTAATTGAACACCTTCGTCGCTCGACATTAATATCAATTGTCATCACCATTTTTCTGATACTCCGCTACATAGGCATCGGTAACATCATAAACCTCATCCTTCTAACGGGAAGTGCTCTTGCCCTGGAAATCTACTTCTCAAAAAGGTCTTGACGTCGGTCAAATAGATGCTATAGTTTAATAGATAAAACATGAGAACGTCAGATAGCAACATCAATCCTTCACTTAAAAAACAGATTACTAAAACCCTCGCCCAAACTATTGCAGACATAAAGTCAGCTCCGGAAGCGGAAGGCTTTCTGAAAGACTTCTTTACAAAGGCAGAACTCGAAACTTTCGCCAAACGAATCGCCATAGCCTATTGGCTCAAAAAGGGTAGAAGCTACGCCAATATCAAAAAAAACCTCAAAGTATCCAGTGCAACCATCGCAACTGTCCAAGAACAATCTACAACCTCAGGCTTTAATCTAGCACTTCAAAAGATTGAAGCAGACGAGTGGGCCTCCCAGTGGGCAGACAAAATCAAAAAGTTTGTAGGCAGATAGGGTATAATACATTTATTAAATGCTCAAACACTTTGTTCTGTCCCACGAACGTTTTTTTACCCGTCTCCTGGAGATCTTTCCGGGTTTTGTATCATGGAATATAATTCTTTTCCCATACTGGGGTGTCTTTGTCATCCCCCAAACAGTTGCTTACTTTATCCTAATCTTTAATATCTACTGGTTTTATCAATCCCTACAAATTGCACTTTCAGCCACCATCTCTCACCTTCGCATCCAAGCCTCAATGCGCTATGACTGGCTTGGGGACCTCAAATCATTTAAGGACGCCGGCAAAGTCCACCACGCAGTTATCATCCCCAACTACAAAGAACCACTTCACATTCTAACCCGAACCATCGACTCTCTTGTCAACCAAACCCTACCAACCAAACAAATTTCTGTTGTTCTTGCAATGGAAGCCCGCGAACCCAAACAAGACAGGCAAACCAAAGCAAGGCAACTCCAAAAACGCTACGAAGGTAAATTTGCCAACTTCTTTGTTACGGTTCACACCCTCGCCGAAGGCGAGATAATCGGCAAATCCTCAAACGAACGCTATGCCGCAATTTGGTTAAAACGACAGCTTATCGACAAACGCAGGCAAAACATAGACTACATTACAGTCACAAGTTGCGACGCAGACCACGTCTATCACCCCCAACACTTCGCCAATCTCACTTTCAAATTCCTGGATAACCCGGACCGCCATCTCCGCTTTTGGCAACCGGCAGTCATGTACTACAACAACATTTGGGAACTCCCCGCCATAACACGAATCCAAAACACCTTCGGTTCGATCTGGAATCTCTCCCAACTCTCAAGGAAAGACCGGCTCGTCAACGCCCAAAACTACACCCTCTCCTTAAAACTATTAGACGAAGTAGATTACTGGGACCCGGACAAAATCCCGGAAGACTGGGGCATTTTTTTCAAATCCTACTACAAAAAACGCGGAAAAATCGAAGTTGAGCCAGTCTATCTACCACTCACCGTTGACGCCGCCCAATCCAAAACATTTTTCAAAACCATGGTCAACCAGTACCAACAATTCAAACGTTGGGCATGGGGAGTTTCAGACACACCCTGGATAATAAAAAGTTACCTTTTCACTCCGGGCGTACCCTTTTTGGACAAAACCATGAGACTAATCTATGCCATGTGGGCACACATCTCCTGGCCGGTTAATTGGTTTATTATAACCATCGGCCTTACTCTGCCTTCACTTATTAACCCCGCCTTCGCCAGGACCACCCTCGGCTATACGGTCCCCAAGCTCTCCTCTCTCATTCTTACTTTTGCCCTCGGCTTTCTCGTAATAACAATCGTTCTAGACTACATCTACCGCCCCAAGCGCCCAGAAGGCTTCCCGCTCTGGAGAGCAATTCTTATGCCCTTCGAGTACATCCTCATGCCAATTTCAGGCTTTATCTTCGGCGCCCTCCCGGGCCTTGATGCCCACACTCGCCTAATGCTCGGCAAGTACATCGAGTATAGGGTGACAGAAAAAGTTTAGCTTGCTAAACTAACTTAATGCCCAATCAGTTCACAGCCCCAATCTGGGGAGATGAAGGCTTCTCCGCAATTCTTTCTATGAAGCCTATCCCGGAAATCATCGAAGTCATCTCCCGCGACACCTCTCCTCCGCTATTCAATATCACCGAACACCTTTGGTTCCAAGTTTTTGGGACATCCGAAATCGCAATCAGAAGCCTTGTCTTTCTGTACTTTCTCCTAGCAGTCTTTTTCACCTACAAAATCGCTTCGTACTTATTCAACCAAAAAGTAGGTGTTCTTGCCGCTATCCTCACATTTCTAAACCCCTTCTTTTTTACCTATGCCTTCGAAGGCCGCATGTACTCAATTCTGGCGCTTGGTGTAACCGCTTCGATGTACTTTTTCCTCCGTCTTTACTTTGACAAAAAACCCTCTCCTTGGCTGATTTTGGGCTACACACTCTCAACTCTTTGGGCACTCTACAGCCACCACTTTGCAATCTTTATCCTACTTGTTCAGGGGCTTTTATTTATAAAACTACTAATAAAAAACAGAAAAAAAGCCTTATACGTTTTTCTCGGGTTCATAACAACCGGCCTAGGCTACACCCCATGGATTATTCCTCTTTACAATCAAACTAAAATGGTCGGGGGCGGTTTCTGGCTTGGCACTCCCACCTTCCGTGACTTGCTCAACCTAATATTCGAATATCTCGCCGACGGGATCAAACATCCACTATCTCGCTACGCACTTTATTCAGTTTTTATCATCATTGCTCTCCGGAAATGGTTCACAAAATTCGAAAAAACGCTAGTCTTGCTCCTCTGGTTTCTCACCCCCATCATCGCCACCTGGATAATCTCACAATTTTTCCAATCAATCTTTTTTAATCGCTATCTGCTGTATACAATCCCGGCGGCAATGATAATCCTTGCCTCCTCAAGAAGAAAATTTCTCTCAAACTTAGCAATTTTACTTACAATTCTTCTGTTTCTGGCAATAGACACCCACTACTTCACCCATCCCACCAAAAGGCCATTTGATAAGCTCGCTGACTACGTACTCGAAACAAAAAGAGGCGACGACATACTCGTAAATTGGAACGCCTCCTCCCACCACCTCTGGGAAACAAAATACTACGGCATTCCCGCACCTATATACATACCAAGTGAAGGGGTATTACCGTTTTTTGTTGGCACCGCCCTAATGGAGGAGGACGACATCATCCGCGAAATACCAACCACCCTCCCCGGAAAAGTCCGGCTGCAGCGCGTGGGAGTAATCACGAGCGGACCAGTTGAAGAGGTACAAATTCCCAACTATACTAAAAGTGAAGTCGCCGTTTTTGGTGACCTTAGGTTCATCTGGTATGAAAAAACGTTTAGATAAACTACACGCACCAGCCTGGCTAGTTGCCGTTTTGGGTACAAGCTTCGTGCTTCGCATTCCATCTTTCCTCGAACCTTTCACCTATGGTGACGAAATGATCTACCTCAGCCTTGGTGAGGCTATAAGAAAAGGCCTAATTCTTTATAAAGACATTCACGACAACAAACCCCCCCTTCTGTATTTTTTGGCCGGCCTTTCAGGCAACCTCTTTTGGTTCAAAGCCCTTCTTGCAGCCGCCTCACTTGCAGCAATCTTTTTCTTTTGGAAGCTCACCAAAAACCTCTTTTCCAAATCTAGTCAAAAGCCAATGCGCCAAATCGCCGTCATCGCCTTTGCTCTTCTCACCACCCTTCCCGTACTAGAAGGCACTACCGCAAACGCCGAAAACTTCCTTATTCTCCCTGTTATCTTAGGCTTTCTTACACTACTCACCAAAAAACTAGATAACAAAAGCCTCTTTACAGCAGGCCTTTTCTTCTCTCTTGCAGCCCTTTTCAAGCTACCCGCAAGCTTTGATCTTTTAGCTGCTCTTTTCTTTCTTCTAATAGCCACCAAAAAGCCCTTCCAAAAATCAGCCTATCTGATAGCCGGCTTCG
>Ga0265297_10002061_pt1 | contig 42983 bp, 44 predicted proteins | sample Munlanlwell13791_FD_192502 | JGI IMG/M metagenome (GOLD analysis project Ga0265297, IMG submission 192502) | Leachate microbial communities from a municipal landfill in Southern Ontario, Canada - Leachate well 137-91 | ecosystem: Engineered > Solid waste > Landfill > Unclassified | place... | reverse complement strand
CCTTGTAACTGGGAGAAAATTGTTTAACTAAATCCAACATAATTACTTCTGCGGTGGCACCCAGAGTAAATTTGGCCTGATTCCTATCAGTAACAACCATCATGGCAGAACCAAACTTTTTATCACGATTGGCCTGTTGCCAGAGTTCAAGAGGATGAAGGGTGGGGACAATTACTTCCTGAGCATCAGTTTTTTCGACCTCTTCCCGAATAATATTTTCAATTTTTTTGCAGACTTTTAGACCTAGGGGTAAAAAGGTATAGCGTCCAGCGGCAAGCTGACGGATAAAACCTGCTTGAAGTAAAAGACGATGACTGGCAGCACTGGCATCTTTGGTGACAGTTTTACTAGTTTTGCCAAATAATTGTGAATATTTCATGAGTTATTTTAACAGAGCTTCAACAATAGAGCCGAGGGAGGCGCGAATATCCGGATTTAGGTCGTTTTCAAATATATCATTGTAATTACCTTTTAATTCGCTATGAGTACGAAAACTTTTTTTAACGACGACTTTACCAAAATATTGGCAATAAAGATTGGCAATATTGTCAACACAAACATCAATTTCTTTTATTTCATCAGTACCGACGCAAATGACGGCAGATTTTTTATTTTCTAGATTTTTGGCTCGACCACTGGCAAATGCAACACTAGATCTATCCATAAAATCCTTCAATAAACCGGTTGGCATCTGAAAATAATTTGGAGAAATATATATAATGCCGTCAGATGCAACCATTTTATCGAGAATTTCTTCAACGTCATCATGCTGACAACAGACGCCGGCAGGATTACAGTTTTCAACACAACCATGACAGCGTTCGATTTTCTTTTCACGGAGTAACACTACTTCATTTTCAATACCTCTTTCTTTAAATAGTTTTTGAAGTTCCAAAAGAATTGTTTCAGAATTACCACGTCGTGGAGAACCACAGATTGAGAGTATTTTCATGAGATATTTTACCAAATAAAAACAATGATGCCCGTCCTGTCTGGGAAAAAATCGCAAACAAAGGCGGGCAAAGTAAGTTTAACAGAAAAATTTTTACAAAGTTTAGTTACTGATTTTAACAACTTTTCTTCTAGTAATTAATAGGGTGCAAAACAAGATATTGGCGATAAAAGCGTAAAGTGGAAAAAGAATAGTCACGAAATTAATCGTTTGTAACGATAATATAATACATCCCTGTCGAACAATGCTTAGAATCCATGTAAAGAGAGTTTCCTGCCATGGTTTATACCATGATTTTATAAAAGTGGGAATAAAGGAGAGAATATCTATGACCACAACTAAAATAATTGACCAAACAGGTTGATTTACCACTAACCACAAGACAATGGCAGTAATTGCCAGTACGAAAGAAACAAAGTCTACCGGTTTTATGTTTTTTGTACCATTTTTCAAACTTTTAATAAACAATGCTAAGCTGATAACTCCCATGGCAAAGTTTGCATATGAACCAGCACCGGCTCCCTTACTCCATTGAAGACCAAAAGCAATGAAAGAAACAAGTGTCCAAAGAAACCAGCTTATAACATGTGGTTTAGTTTTACCCTTGAAAGTGTCCCGAAGATAAGGCACATAACCAATTAAGGCCATGGCTACGGTAAGAACTCCCAATACCTGTTTCATTCTAAAAAATTATAACAGTTAAGTACCGATTAGACCTCAATAACCAAAGGTAGAACCATGGGTTCGCGCCCGGTTTTTTCTTTGATGATAGCCTCTAAATAGGCCTGCAATTCAGTGCGAATATAATCGAAATTGGCCGGTTTACTGGATAATTCACTAAATTTTCTAATAATTTCTTCTTTTAGATAGTCAAGTAAATCGGTATTTTCTTTCATAAAGACAAAACCGCGGGATAGGATTACGGGTTCTTTGAAGAGAGTGCCGCCTTCTTTGTTGACCATCAGAACAACACTAAACATACCGTCTTCGGCAAGAGTTTTCCGATCACGAAGAACAGTGGCACCAACATCACCAATACCTAGTCCATCAATCAATACTTTGTGCATAGGAATGTGGAAATTGGTATCAACCTTGCCGTTGGCATAAAAAGTGACAGCAGAGTCAAAATCAGGAGTAATAAATTGATCATCCTGAAAACCCATGATTTTAGCCATCGAAAAATAGCTTTTAATATGACGAAAATTTCCACCAATGGGTAATAAATACCGGGGATTGGTGAGAGTAATTAAAAGAGCGTGCTCTTTTTGATATCCATGACCGGAAACATGAAGTTCCTCCTTTTCTCCATAAGCCACATCGGCACCCATCTTGGATAAAATATCAATCATTTCGTAAATATTCCCGGTAGTACCAGGAATATAATCAGGTGCAGAAAAAATTACTTTATCACCAGATTTTATTTTAATACGATGTTTTCCCATAACCATTTTACTTAGTGCCGAATCGGGTTGGCCGGCAAAACCGGCAACTAAAAATAAAAGCTTGTCATCGGGAAAGTTTTTGGAGCGTTCTGGTGCAATTATGTCAGAATCAGCTAATTTAATATATCCCAGTTCTTTGGCAATATTGATGGCTTTATCTACGGAATAACCAACAACGCAAATTTTACGACCGGTAGATTTTCCGTATTCGATAGCCTGACCCCAGCGGACAATGTTACTACTAATGGAAGTGACAAAAACACGACCTTTGGCATTAACGATTTGGTGTTTGAAATTTTCAGCAATATCTCGTTCTGAAGGAGAATAACCTTCATGATCAGCACCAAGAGAATCGGACATTAAGGCAATTACCTTTCGATTACCGGCATTGGCAATTTTTTTCAATTCGGCCGGTTTGTTATCCAGAGGAAAAACATCAAATTTAAAATCGGACCCATGATAAAACACACCAATGGGAGTGGTAATGGCAAAATGATAAGTGTCTGGTATTGAATGAGTTACCCGGATTGGTTCAATGGTAAAAGGCCCTTTGTTAAAAACGTCACCCGGTTGATAGATAGTGACAGAAGCGCGAATTTGATTTTCAGCTAAACGGGATTCAATAAAAGCAGACGCTAATTTTGGTGCAAAGATAGGTATATTATTTCCAATAATTGGGAGAATATAGCGAATGGCTCCAATATGGTCTTCATGACCATGAGTAATAAACATCCCTAAAATTCTATCTTTTTTATCTAAAAGATAAGTTGTATCGGGAATTTGCAAGTCAACACCAAAGGCATCTTCTTCGGGAAAACCGACTCCACAGTCAACAATAATAATTTGTGATTTTGAAAAATCACCACGAGGAGCAAATTCGTAAACGAACATATTTTGAGTCACGTCGCCAAAAGCACCAAGGGAGGAAATACGGACAGCATCCTGACCGGTAGGTGAATTTTGGACTAAAGGTGCCCTGGTAAAATCCTTTTGTACAGCTGGATTAAAAGCTGGTTTTTGATTTGTTTTTTGATTTGTAATCATAATTTTTTTGTAATAATTGATGAGATTTAATTAAAATAAATCTCTAAATAATAATGAATAAGGGTAATAATTTTTGCACCTTATTTTAATTTTTTTGTAAATATTTGCCGATACTTAGGAAATCGTCTTGCAATGATTTAAGCATAGCACCGTTTCTGAGTCCAGCTGAGGGGTGGTATACAGGAATAATTGTTAACGATAATTCCTGCCAGATAATATTTCTGACTTGACCACGGATTCGGCTAATAGACTCCCCTGGAAAAAAATAATTCATAGCGAAACGTCCCAGGGTAATAATAATTTTAGGTTTGATAATTTTTAATTGAGCTTTCAAATATGGAGTACAGACTTTCATCTCTTGTGGAAGCGGATCTCGGTTTTCTGGCGGACGGTGTTTTAAAATGTTACAGATAAAAACGTCTTGACGTGGCACGCTGATCGTATTCAGAAGCTTGTCTAGTAGTTTACCAGAGTTACCAACGAATGGCAAACCTTGCAGATCTTCCTGCTCTCCAGGAGCTTCACCAATGAAGACAATATCCGCATGGGGATTACCATGGCCGGGAACTGGGTGAGTAGCAGTCTTGTATAAATCACACTTTTTACATTCCCCTACTAAATGGGCAATATATTGTAGTTGTTGTTCTTGTGTTAGAGACATTTATTAATAAATTATTTTTTGGTTTTAGGACAAGATTGAAGTTGACAGGTTTTTTGCCATACTGCATAAGTAATTGGGGTTGGCTCAATAATATTGTCTACAGTAACTTCTCCAGTCTGAGAATTGACCAGAAAGGAAACTAAACGATTTTGATGATCTAGTTGAATTTCACCGTAATAAATATGAAAATTGGAATCGTTTTTGGTTGGCTCGGCTTCGATATATAAAGTGCTTTTGGCTTTTTTTGTAAATAAATATTGATTTTCCCTAACGACTTCAGGTAAATCGGCAACAATATTTATGGCTTCTTCGGCTGAAATGGTGGAAATTTTGATGATACTTTTTTTGCCGACCGGAGAAAAAATGATAATCATTGAGGAAAAGAAAATAACGGCCAAGGACAAAGGAAAAAGAAAAATTTTGTTAATACTTTTATTTTTCATAAATAATGGGAATAATTAAACTTTTATTGTTTTGAGGTAGACCACTGGGATTGTCATTTTTTATCTTTAAAAACCCCGATTTTGAGGTTGTTTTGAATACCAGATTGGCAGTAAAAGTTGTAAATTTATCAGTATCTTCAATCCAATTTGGAGCAGATGCCTTACCTTGGTAAATTATTTTGTCCTGATTGTCAAAAAGCTCAAGAGGAAATGAACCTTCAAATACCCAAGATTTATCAATTAATCCAATTATTTTTTGAGGAGAGAGGAGGGGTTTTGAAATATCCGGTGAAAGGATAACAACGGGAGAGGAACGAGGAGTGGGTTCAACAATACCCGGTGTTTCCGTCAAGGTAGAATTTGAAACATTTGTTTGGCGGTAGGGATAAAGAGTGGCTAACAATATTACAAAAGCAATGGATAAAAGAATAAAAGAAATATATATTTCAACTTTTTTCATACTATAAGTTTTGGAGCTTGCCATTTTTATCAACGCACTCAGAAACCAAAGAAATTGGAAAATTATAGGGGGCAATTGTCTCACAGGAGACAGTACCATTGCCGTCAGCGATAATTTCCCAAGCATCATTTTTTTTGACAGTTAAAAACCAACCTCCCTCACCTGAAAAAGAAACCGTACCGGCGGCTTGAGATGAAGTTATTCCTTTAAAAATGACACTAATTTGATTTAGGGGTAAATTATACTTTTTGGCCAAAGATTGCTTTATGGATATTTCTTCAGATACCGGAGTAACCGATAATTCTTCTGAAGAATTGATAACAATCGTCGGAGTGGAAATATTTGAAGTCAAAGCATCCTTGGAAACCGGAGTTTTAATATAAATATAAAAAGCCCACATCGCAATAATAATACCTAAGATGACACCAATAATTGTGTTTTTCATATTGTTACCACTGGGGTATAAATTTTTTAATATTGGATTCATCAATAATAATTTGCTTGGTGCCACTTAGAACCATAGCAGCTGCCTTGCGACAAAGACCTTCGATATTACGTTTTAAGGTTCTAACTCCGGCGTCAAAGCCTAAAGGACGAACAATACCAAGCCAAACATCGTCATTGATTTTCAATTCATCAGATGTCAATCCAGAATCTTTTATGGCCTTTGGCAGAATGTAATCATGACCAATGGCAATCTTTTCCTCATCGGTATAAGAAGGCATTTGAATGACTTCAAGACGATCCATGACGGCTGTGGCAATACGGGTAGTGTTGTTGCAGGTAGCAACAAAAAAAGCTTCAGAAAGATCAAAAGGATAATCTATATAATGATCGGTAAAATGGGCGTTTTGTTCTGGATCAAGAAGTTCGACAAGTACCCCCATTATGGTATTAAGTGCATCGTCAGCAATTCTATCAATTTCATCCAGCAAGATAACCGGATTTTTTGTCTGACATTGGGATAAAGCCCTAATAATAGCCCCGGGCTCAGCTTCAGGATGAAGACGACTTTGGCCACGAAGATAAAGGGGGTCGCCTAAACCACCAAAAGGAATACGAATTAATTTTCTTCCCATAACGTCAGCAATTGACTTGGCCATGGTAGTTTTGCCTGTACCTACTAAACCAGTGAAGAGTAAAATTGGTGCCCGGAAGACAACGTCAGGATTACGATTTTTTTGAAGAGCGAGAACAGAAATATATTCTAAGATTCTTTCTTTAACATCAACCAGTCCATAATGATTTTCATCAAGTTTTTCTTTGGCAAAACGGAGATCCAAAATATCCTGAGAACGGGCACTCCAAGGTAAAGAAACAATCCAATCCAAATATTTAGAAGCTGTTTGATAGTAGGACCAAAAAGTAGTTTCGGAATGAGAATTTACTTCTAATTGGGCAAACATCTCTTCAAGCTTGATTTGAAGACCATCGGGTAAATTTACTCCTCCAGCTTTGGCCTTCAGTTTGGCAATAGCATCAGTAATAGTTAGCGTCGAATCCACAAGAAAAGTATACAGGAATTTTACTGTACAATTAATTGTGGAAACAAAAAAAGAAATATATTTAAGAATTCTTGATCAATTCCCCAATCCTATTTGGAAATCAGGACTTGATACAAAGTGCGATTATTTTAATAAGGCGTGGCTCGATTTTACCGGAAGAACATTAGAACAGGAAATGGGAAATGGATGGACCGAGGGAGTACATAAGGATGACTTAGACACTTGTGTAAAAATATATCTAAATGCCTTTGAGAAAAAAGAATCTTTTCAAATGGAATATAGATTATTAAATAGAGACGGAACATATCACTGGATTCTTGATAGCGGCTCACCCTTTTATGATGATGATAATAAATTTTTAGGCTATGTCGGATCCTGTTATGACATAGATGAACCTAAAAAATACATGATTAAAATTGAATCCATGGACAAACTCATGAACGACAGAGAACAAAGAATTGTCGCATTGGAAAAACAGATAGTTGATCTTCGAAAATAATCAAAAATTTATCTGCCACCCCGATTACGATCGCCACCACCAAAGGAGGAGCGATTTTGACCACCACTTGGGCTACCAAAATTTCGAAAAGGAGGACGGGAAGCACCAAATTGTGGACGTTCGCGTTGTGGCATAGCGTCAGCATTACCTGGATGAGCAGCTTTAAATTCAGGTGAACTTAATTTTATTTGGTGATTGTCGTTAAATCCAGAGATTTTGACATTTAATTTGTCGCCGACTTTAATTATAGATGATGGATCTGAAAGGAATCCCCCACTCATTTCGGAGACATGAAGAAGTGCCTCACGACCTGGTAAAAATTCAATAAATGCACCATAGGCTTCAACCCGGGTAACAACACCCTCGTAATCTTCACCGATTTGGACTTCTTTAATCATAGATTCTATTTCGTAGACACAAGCATCGATTTTTCCCTTATCAACTGCACAGACTGAAGCACGTCCATTGTCGTCAATGTCAATTTCAACACCATATTTTTCCATTAAAGCCTTGATGGTTTTACCACCAGAGCCAATAACTTCACCAATTTTGTCTTCTGGTAAAATGACCATTTCAATTTTAGGTGCATATTGAGACAGTTCAGCTCGAGGTGCAGGAAGTACAGAATCAATCTTGTCTAAAATTTGCAAACGAGCTTTGGTAGAAGCAACAAAAGTATCAGTAATCATTTGCATGGTAAGTCCCATTCTTTTGATATCAAGTTGAATGGCGGTAATACCGTTTCTAGTACCGGTGATTTTAAAATCCATATCACCGCAGTGATCTTCAATTCCGGCAATGTCGGTCAAAAGAACGTATTTACCGGCATCATCAGAAATCATACCAACGGAAATACCGGCGACTTTATCTTTGATAGGAACACCAGCATCCATCAGAGATAAGGTGGAACCACAAGTTGAGGCCATGGATGAGGAACCATTTTGAGACATGACTTCTGATGTCAGAGTGATGGTATAGGGAAAATCTTCAATTGAAGGAATTACCGGAATTAGGGCTTTTTCAGCAAGAGCACCATGTCCAACTTCACGTCGTCCGGGACGACCGAAACGACCAGTTTGACCGGTGGAAAAAGGGGCGGCAGAATAATAATGAATATAGCGCTTGGTAATTTCACCACTAGAATCTTGAAGATATTGCTGTTCAGCTAAAGAGCCAAGAGTAGTAATTGTCAGAGCTTGGGTCAAACCTCGTTGAAAAAGGGCCGAACCATGGGTCATCGGTAAAACTCCGGCCTCAATTTCGAGAGGACGAATGGAATCAAAAGCTCTTTTATCATAACGGACACCTTTGAGTGTCGCCTCACGTAAATATCGACGAACTAAAATATCGACAGCTTCAACGACTTGGTTGGATTCGACTTCTTCAGCCTTAATTTTGGCTTCAAAAGCATCTTTAACTTTTTCCTTGATTTTATCTTCAGCGGCGATATGGGCTCCATCAACACCATCGACCATAAATTGAGTCAACTCTTTTTTTACTAAGGTTTCTACCTCAGCAATTAATTCTTTTGAGGGAGAGAGAGATTGATATTCAATTTTCTTTTTGCCAAATTTTTTGGCAAAATCTACTAATTGTTTGTTTATGTCACTGCCAGTATCAAAACCAAGCTGCATGGCTTTTAGAACAGTATCATTATCAACAATATTGGCATCAGCCTCAATCATATTGATGCCCTCAGCATCTTTACAAACAAGAAGGTCAAGAGTTGATTTCTGAAGATCAGTAATAGTGGGAAAAAGTTTTAATTCATTATTTTCTGAACCGACACGAACGATAGAAACCGGACCATTAAAAGGTATATCGGAAAGCATTAAAGCGGCCGATACAGCGGTAAATGCGGGAATGACAACATCGTTTTCTTTGTCGTTACTTAAAACGGTGGCAATGACTTGAACTTCGTATTTGAAATCGGCAGAAAATAAAGGACGAATAGAACGATCAATAATACGGCCAAAAAGAATGGCAGTATCAGAGGGACCACCCTCACGTTTAATCCATTTACCACCCTTAATTAAACCGCCAGCATAAAGCTTGTCGGCGAATTCAACGGAAAGTGGAAAATAATCTTTAGTTTTATCAATGGCGCCCAAAACAACAGTGGCTAAAACCACAGTATTGCCCATTTGAGCTGTAACAGCAGCATTTGCTTGAGGGGCTAGTTGACCGGTAGTAAGTGTAAGTTTTTTAGTTCCAATAACGATATCGACAGAATTTTTAGCCATGATAAATTAAATGAATATAATTGATTATAAAGTAAAAACGGGCACTTATTTTTTAAGGTTTAGACCCTTAACAATTTTAGCGTAGCGTTCTTCGTTGTGAATAGAAAGGTATCGAAGTAATCGGCGTCTCTTGGCCAATTTACTCAATAAGCCACGTTTCGCGGGAGAATCATGTTTGTTTTCACCTAAATGTCCTTGAAGTTTCTCGATTTCTTTACTCAGAATCGCAACTTGAATTTCAGGAGAACCAGTATCACCCTTAGCTTGGGAATATTTCGAAATAATCTCGCTTTTTTCTTCGGTTGTCAATGCCATGTAATTATTTGGCTATTTGTCGGTAAATAATAATATTTTGGAATGGCTCCCAAAAAACCGATTTAATAGTCAGGAAAGGATTATAGCATGTTCATTTTTTGGAATCTATGCTTGGTTTGGTATTTTTTGGAGAATTATTTTCAACCCGTTGATATCGAAGCACTAAAGGAAAATCGCTAACAACACTAATCCCTGGTAAGTCTTTTAGATTTTTCCTATTTAAAGTTCCCGAAACAAGACGATCAATTATTTTTGCCTCAACTTGATTACTTAGACTGAGCATTTAAATTATTTTAAATTTAGGCGGTAGGGGTAGGATTGGGCTTGTTGCTACCAGAAGTGAGACTACCGGATTTTTCAATACCCTCAATCGGAGTAGGTTCAACATTCTGAGATAAGTTTTCTTCAGGTTGGGTGGCACGAAGACAGATAGCGCCAGCTTCAAAGGTTTCCGGAGAAACATTGACACTAAAAGATTGGGTAGCGACACGAAGACCAATTAAAAGGTCTTTACCGGACTCTGTATCTAAATTTAAACCAAGCATGGGTAATAGAAAGGTGAATATTTCTGAAAAAGGAGCATCGGGATCAAAAATGGTAGATTTTGCCCAACTTTTAGTAGCTTGAATCGGAGTAATTAAAATCCAATTACCTTGATTGACCATAGAGGCAGCGGCACCTAAGGCAGATTCATCACCAAGCATAAAACAGATATCAGCACTTGAACCATTGTTGTTGATTAATATTTGATTGGTTTCAACTTTGGCGGCGCCTGATTTAGTCTTAACAACTAAGTTTAAATGACCACCATCATCGTTGTATGAAACAGCTTCAATTTGATCAATGGGGTAGTCAAGAGACACAACTAAATTTGAGTTAGAAAAGGTATCAACAATGAGCTCTAAACCACTTAATTTGGAATAATTCTGATCGGTTTTTTGAGGACAAAAGACTCTAACTTCTTTACCTTGTTTTTTCAGAGATAAAGCTAAAGCCAAAGCAGCACCTATACTATCAACTGAGAGAGTGGGCACGGCAATAAGAGCACTTTTAGCGTTGTCTACAAAATTTTTGATTTCAGTAACATTATAATTTTTCATATTTGTCCTGCTTACAAATGAATGATTATTGTTTAAAGTTGATTCAAATAAAGAGGTATTTGACCTGTTCATTTTGAATTCTTATAGGCTATTATAACATCTCCTTCCTTAAAGTCAACATAAGGACGGAAAGTCATACCACAATCGTGACCAACCTTTATTTTTTCAACAATATCTTTGGCCTGACGAATACCTTCAATTTGAGTATTTTTGATGATTTTACTTTCACGTAGAAGATGGATAGCATCACCCTTGGTCATTTCACCTTTGGTTATTTTTACCCCTGCAATACGGACTTTTTCAATTTTAAATTCGGCAATAATAGTCCCCTCACCTAAAATTATATCTTCGATAGTCGGATCAAGCATCTTTAATACCTGAGCTTGAATATCTTCAATTATTTCGTAAATTATTTTTGATTCAAAAATTAAAACTTTCTCATTATCAGCTAAATTTTTTATAGTTTTACTAACGGGAACATTAAAAGCAAAAAGTTCGGCATGACTGGTTTTGGCAGCAATAACATCATTGTCATTGACAGGACCAACGCCAGTATAAATTAGATTGACATCATCACTAAGACTATTTTTTAAAGCTTCCAAGGTCCCCTCAACATCAGCTTTAATAACGATATTGAGACGAGGAACTTCAGGATCAAAGGTATTTTTAACTTCAACTGCTTTGGGGACAATATCTTCTAAAGGATGACTAGCAACTCTAGCCCCAACGCAAGGAACTTTTTCAAACCCAAGAATCTCTACTGGGGTACTGGGACCGGCTTCTTTGATATTTTTTCCGGTGGAATCTATTAGAGCTTTAACTTTACCAGTAATATTTTCAGCAAAAACTTGATTACCTAATTTTAAAATGCCTTTTTTGACGATGACCGAGGCAACCGGTCCACGAGCAGTGTCTAATTTCGATTCAACAACCACAGCTTCAAAAGGAGAATCTGATTCATCCTTGAGTTCCATTATTTCTGCGTTAAGAAGAATATTCTCTAAAAGCTCATCAATCCCCAAACCGGTTTTAGCCGAAATAGGAATGACAGCGATTTGACCACCATATTCTTCTGGAGTCAAATCTAATTCAACTAGTTGACCCTTAACCATTTCCGGTTGACGCGTGTCTAAATCATATTTTGTCAGGGCGATAATTACCGGAAGATTGGTCTTTTTAATCTGGCTTATACACTCTTTGGTTTGAGCCATAACACCATCGGTAGCAGAAATAACCAAAACAACTAAATCGGTGGCATCAGCACCACGGGCTCTCATAGCACAGAAAGCGGCATGACCGGGGGTATCTATAAAGGTAATAAGACCGGATTTACCACTTTTTAACTTAACTTCGGTTTGATATGAGTTGATATGCTGGGTAATACCGCCAGATTCTTTTAGGGCAACATGGGCACTTCTGATTTTGTCTAGAAGAGTAGTTTTGCCGTGATCAATATGACCCATGACGGCGACTATGGGGGGGCGAAATTTGTTTGCCGAATTTGTAGTCATTTTCTTATTATTGTCATTGCGAATGTAATCATGAAGAAATCTTTAAATAGATCGCTTCGTCGTTGCACTCCTCGCAATGATGTAGGTGCAATGACACTTATTTTTTGACTGCATTGACTTTTATGTCAGTGTCAGTCAACATGCCGGCAAGGCGAACATTTTCACCACCAGAACCAATAGCCAAAGCTAATTGTTCTTCAGGAACTTCAACTACCGCCAAGTTACCTTTTAAGGAAATTACCTTTACTTCGGAGGCCGGTGATAAGGCGTTCATTATAAATTGAGTTTGATTTTTAGCAAAAGCAACCACATCTACTTTTTCATCTGTCGGAAGTTCGCTTAAAACTGATTGGATTCTTGAACCTTTTTGACCAATACAGGAACCAACAGGATCAATCCCATTTTGAGAGCTACTAACGGCAATTTTAGTTCTTTCTCCGGCTTCACGGGCAATTTTTTCAACTATAACAGTGTGATTACCAACCTCGGGGACTTCACGAACAAAAAGCTGTTCGATAAATTCCGGATCACGGCGGGATAAAATGATATCTTTGCGGCCGGTATTTTCATCTTCATGAACACTTTTGATTAAAAATAACTTTTTTGCACCTATACCTAGAGATTCATTTTTAATTTGTTCTTCTTTGGAAAAAATACCTTCTGTTTTACCAATCCCTACCGTCATTTTGTAAGGATCAATGCGAAGGATTACACCAAGAATTAAAGTGCCAATTTTTTGACGATATTCGGCAATAATAGTATCCCGTTCAACTTCATGAATTTTTTGATCAATTACCTGCTTGGCAGTCATAGCAGCAATACGGCCAAAACCCGGAGGAGTAACGTTTTTTCTTTTTTCATCAACCATTTCAAAAATGGCAAAAGAACCGGATTCCGGAGCTAAATCAACTTCAAAATTTGTCTCTTCATCGATTAATACACCATGTTCTTTTTGATCTCTTTTATAAGCTGAAATTAAGCCCTGTTCAATGGCGTCAATAATTTCCTGAGGATTGATATTGCGTTCGCCGGCAATTTGAGCCACAGCGGCAGCAAATTCTGTTTTTGGTAGTCTTTTAATATCCATATTTTTCCTTTTGGTAGACAAAAAATGGGGACACAACGGCCCCCATTCCGAATACCACAGATTAATTTAGATATTATAGCACTAAATTGGGGTGTTTTGTCTTTAAAGACCGAGCTCTTTGATCAGTTCTTTTTGTTTACCAGAAAGCCGAGATGGGATGACAATGTTAAGACGAATATAGAGATCTCCAACACCATAACCGCTAATATCTTTTATCCCTTGACCACGAAGTCGAACCAGAGTGTTGGGTTGAGTACCTGATTTAACTCTGATTTTCAATTTTTCCTTGAGAGTAGAGACCTCAATTACATCACCTAATATAGCCTGTGTTATGGTTATATCTTCAATAACATAAACATCATTTCCTTCTCTTTTGTATTGTTTATCGGGAAGAACATCAATATAGAGATTAAATTCGGAAAATTTTATCCGCTGACCATCATCAATACCTGCGGGGATTTTGATTTTTCTTTTATGACCATCAATATTTACTTCTTTTTCACATCCCAAGGCGGCATCTAAAAAAGAAATTTGGATTTTATAAGTAGGAATTTGACGTCGTTGTTGACCTCCAAAATTGAAAGAGGAACCGCCACCAAAAAATTGTTCGAAAATATCAAAAGGATTACTAAATCCACCAAAATCAAAATCAGCTCCCTGACCACCATTTTGGCTTTGCCAGGTATAAGAAAAAGGTCCATTTTGCTGAGTATGAGTTTGACCACCAAATCCGCCGGAAGATGGATCAAAAGCGGCATGACCAAATTGGTCATAAGCCGATTTTTTATCGGTATTACTTAAGACTTCGTATGCTTCGTTTATTTCCTTAAATTTTTCCTCAGCATCGGAAGATTTGTTTCTATCTGGATGCCATTGCATGGCTTGTTTTCTATAGGCCGATTTAATGTCCTCTTTTGAGGCGCCCTTTTTGACTCCAAGTACTTCGTAAAAATCCTTTTTCATTTTATTGCCAGATATTATATCGAAACAAGATTGCCACGTCCTCCGATATTTTATCGGAGGACTCGCAATGACGTTCTATTATTTAACTATTTCTCCCTCTTCGGGCTCAAGATTACCTTTTGCACCATCCTCCTTGGGTGTTTCAGCTTCTGGGGCTGATGTGGGTGGTTGTTCACCAGACTTACCGGCCTCGGGCTCAGCATAGACCGCTTGACCAATTACCTGAAGCATTTGATTTAGTTCTTCGACAAATTTATCATATTCGTCTTTTTTGGCCTCATCTTTTTCCAGAATCTTTTTACCTTCTTTAATTTTCTCTTCAATCTTGGCTTTATCGTCTGGTTTGACTTTATCGGCAAAATCTTTGAGGGTTTTTTCGCCATTAAAGATGGTGGCATCGAGTTTATTTTTACTTTCAACCAAATCATGCTTTTCTTCGTCTTCACGGGCATGCATTTCAGCATCATTCTTCATCTTCTCAACTTCTTCATCAGTCAGATGAGTGGCGTTTTGAATGGTAATTTTTTGCTCTTTTTGAGTCCCTTTATCTTTAGCGGAGACACTTAAGATTCCATTACTATCAATATCGAAAGTAACTTCAATTTGTGGCACACCACGGGGAGCCGGAGCTAAGCCATCAAGAATAAAACGACCGAGAGTCTTATTATCATTTGCCATGGGACGCTCACCCTGTAAGACATTGATTTCAACCTGAGGCTGACTGTCAGAATAAGTAGTAAATATTTGTGATTTTTTGGTAGGTACGGTTGTATTTCTTTCAATAAGAGGGGTGCGCACTCCACCAGCTGTTTCAATGCCCAAAGTTAAGGGGGTAACGTCTAACAAGACGATATCTTTGACTTCTCCAGTTAGAACTGCTCCCTGAACCGCAGCACCAATAGCAACAACTTCGTCGGGATTTACGGTAGTATTGGGATCACGACCAAAGAATGTGCGAACAACTTCGACAACTTTTGGCATACGAGTCATACCACCGACCATGACAACATCAGTAATTTCGCTTTTGGAGACACCAGCGTCTTTAAGACATTTTTCGACAGGACCGATAGTTTTTTGAATGAGATCATCAACCATTTTTTCCAATTCGGAACGAGTCAATTTGACGGTCAAGTGAAGAGATTCTTTGTCCTTCTGAGTGATGAAGGGGAGATTAATTTCGGTTTCACCGGTGGATGACAATTCTATCTTAGCCTTTTCAGCGGCTTCACGAACCCGTTGAAGAGCCTGAGGATCTTTACTTAAATCAACACCATGATCTTTTTGAAAAGTTTCAATTAACCAATTGGTAATTCGATGATCGAAATCATCTCCTCCAAGAAAAGTGTCACCATTGGTAGCTTTTACTTCAAAGACACCATCCCCTATTTCTAAAATCGAAATATCAAAAGTACCACCACCAAGATCGTAAACTGCAACTAAACCTTTTTTCTTTTTATCTAAACCATAGGCGAGAGCTGAAGCAGTAGGTTCGTTAACAATTCTTTTAACAGTAAGACCGGCAATTTCTCCGGCTTGTTTTGTGGCTTGTCGTTGAGAATCATCAAAATAAGCCGGAACAGTAATGACAGCATCGGTGATTTTTTCACCCAAATATCTTTCGGCATCAGCCTTGGCCTTTTGTAAAATCATGGCAGAAATTTCTTGTGGAGAATATACCTTACCATCAATTTCGACGGCAGCCATATTATCTTTTCCAGCTACTATTTTATATGAGACAATTTTTTTGGTTTTTTCAACTTCAGGATCATCAAAACGACGTCCCATAAGTCTTTTAATACTGAAAACAGTATTACCGGGATTTAAAACCATTTGTCTTTTGGCAAGATCACCGACTAATTTCTTAACCGGTTCAACAATTGAAGGAATAGTATTACGACCTTCGGCGGTTAAAATTACTTTGGGTTGACCAGCTTCCATAACTGCGACGCAAGAATTGGTGGTACCCAAATCAATTCCGATTATTTTTGTAGATGTGATTGGCATATGTTTTTTTTATTTAATTTTTAATTATTAATTTATAATTTTTAATCAATTTATAATATTTAATTTTTAGTCTAATTTTTTACCAACGGTAACTTGAGCAGGACGAAGGCACTTCCCATTTAAAAGATAACCCCGTTTTTTAATTTCAATAACCTTGTCAGTCTCACCATCGACAATCAGAAGACATTCCATGGTTTCAGGGTCAAAATTTTGGCCAACAGCTTTTATTTCTTCTAAACCCTGATTTTTTAAAACTGATTCAAAACGATCAATGGCCATTTTTAATCCGGCATCGGGTAAATGCTGATAAGCTAAAAGAAAGTCATCTAAGACTGAAAGCATCTGGGAAACAAAACCGGCAATAGCTAAGGTAGCAAAAAATTGATGCTGTTCTTCCTGTCGCTTTTGAAGATTGGCATAGTCGGCTAAGGAACGGGTTAGTTTTTCATTTAATTCATTTATTTGGCCTTCCATTTTAAGTATTTCCGGCACTAGATTGGTTTTTTTAGTAGTTTTTTTTGCGGTCATATAAAAAATTAACGAGTAATGGTCGAGATTAACTCGGCAAAATAATCAACAACAGGGATAATAACTTGGTAATGAACCCGGGCTGGACCAATAACACCGACAATACCACGATGAGGACCCGCTTGATAAGTCTGATAAATAAAACCACAGGGCTCTAAGTGTTCCATACCCAAATCTTCACCAACTAAAAGATGGATTAATTGAGTGGCTGGTTCTTCAGTGTTAACACCGGCTTTAGAAATAATATCAAACCAAAATGCAGGATTATCTAAAAGAGACAGTACTGTTTTAGTAACATCAATGTTGTAAAATTCCGGTTCTTCCAATAGATTTGAAGCACCATAACTGAAGATAGCTCCCTGATCGGTAGTAGCGATGGCCAGAGAACGAGTTTTTTGAGCCAGTTCTCTCGTAGTTTCTTTTAAAAGTTTTTCAAATTCGTTGCGATAACCCCAAACCTTTTCTTTGACACCAATTTCGTCACTAACCGACATGTTTTTGGGGGTCATTAAATTTCGAACATAATATTTGAGACCCATAGAAGTAGGACAACGACCAGCGGAAAGATGGCCTTTTTTTAAAAAGCCTAATTGAGTTAAGGAAGACATCTCATTCCTAATGGTGGCAGAAGAGATACCTAGATTGAATTTTCTTTCCAGGGTTTCAGAACCAACCGGAAGAGCAGAATCGATAAATTCCTCGGTAATACACTTAAGAATTTTAATTTGACGTTGAGTTAAATCAGCCATATTAGCACTATAGTATACTGACTGCTAATCAGTGTCAAGGGGTAAGTGATGGCGCTCTCAACTTACTTTGTTGTATTATTTTTATAATGAAAAAAATAATAGTTTTGTTATTTGTTTTTTGTTTGGTTACCTGGAGCACCCGTTTTCTTGGCTTATTTTTATCATTTACAATCCCAGATAGAGCAGAACAAGCAGCATATAAAAACGAAAATAGAGAGGAAATCGTAAAGTGGCGGTCAATAAGTAAAGTTACCCATAGTAGTGGTTATATTATGATGTGGAACATTATTGGAGTTGGTAGCGGTTTAATTGCAGTAAAGCGAAAACTAAAAGGTAAAAACCTTAAGAAGATTTAATTTATTCTTGGAGAGGAATTTTTTGTGAATTGTCTTCGATATTGATTTTATCGACAACTTTTTGAAGTTTTTTGGCACGGGTATTGTTAACTTCGTCATATTGTTTATGAAGTGAGTCGATGCGATCGCCAATTTTGGTGAATTCTTCGTTGTATTTTTCAAATTCAGAACCAAAGATTTTTATTTGAGTAATAATTCCCTGAACATTTTTTTGGAAACGGAAATTTTCATAAGCTTGCTTGACCATTCGTAAAATTGCGGTGAAGGAAAAAGGACCGGTCATGACTACTTTACGATTAAGAGCATCTTGCCAAACATCGGGAAACGATTCATAAATAAAGGAAAAAATCATTTCATTGGGGATAAATAAAATTACAAAATCAACAGTATTGTCCTCTGGATTAATATAATTTCTGGAAGTGACATCATTAATTTTCTTTTTAATATCTTGTTCGAAGAGTTTCTTAAAGCGATTTTTTTCATCAGTATCAGCACTCTCACTCATGTTAACAATATTGGCATAGGGAAATTTGGAATCAATGTTGATTTTAGTTTTATCGGGAAGATAGAGAGTGAAATCGGGACGAGCATCACCGGTGGTTTCCTGACGGGTATAGTCAGTACCGATGACAAAACCAGACATTTTTAATAAATCCTCGGCAACTTTTTCGCCGAAAGCACCACGCTGTTGGTTGTTACTAAGAACTCGTTTTAACCCTTCAGTAGTTACAGACAATTCTTTGGTAAGCTTGACATTATTTTCAATGGCATCACGAAGATTAGTAAAGGTACCAACTCGATCTTTTTCGACCGTGGTTAATTGTTCACTAATACCCTTGATCATTTTTTCGATAGCATCTTTTTTATTAGAAAGATCAGTTTGAATTTGAAGGTTTTTGTCGTTTAATTTGTCGTTTGATTGTTTGACCAAAGTATCAATAGCCCTGGATAAGTCAATCTGATTCGGTTTGGATGTCTTTTGGAGATAGATAAAATATAAAATTGCTAAAAAAATGAGAATTAGGAGTATATAGACGATAGCCATGTTTAATGTTACAATAAGTTTACGAAAACTGGTAAGTGAGCCCAACGGCCGCTAGCCAGTTTTTTAATTTTTAAGGGATTTGAATAAACGAATTAATTTGGCTATAGTATTTGGATTTTTCAGGATTTTTTGATTTATCTACGAATAACTTTTCTAACATACTCGAATATAAGACGTTAATTAATGGATTAAAATCTGAGAGTATGGCTTGTTTACCTTTAATAAGAGCGTGAGTTTTGCCACAGACACCATATAAATCAACTATTTGCTCTTCTGGATCGTTATTTAGTTTTGTAACAAAACTAATTGAAGTTAAATGTTTCTTTACATCTTCAGGAGAAATTGATAAATCCTTGATTCCATTTGACAGAAAGTGAAAAAAATTTTTATACAAGTAAATATCCTGTTCAACATAACTGGCTTCTGAATTTATTCGACCACGATAATTTTTGGCAATTAGAAATTTGATTAAATTGGCAATTATCAACTTATATGAATTGGTTAAAATAGTGGAACTACTCCAGCCTTTTTTAAAAGCTTCTTTTTTGTTTGTATTAATAAAGAACAGAAAAAAGACGTGACTTTTTAGAAATTTCTTTAAATCAACACAAAAGCTGTCTAGTTGTTTTGTGGATTGTAGCTCACGAATTATTTCAGCTCCATGTAAAACATATTCTTCGTCCTTAAAATACTTTTTTTTGAGAACATTTAGATCTGTATTAAATTTTTCATGAGAATTATCATTGATCATCAGTCCAACGAGTGAAAAATATGGTGATTCTTGCCAGGTTTGTGGACTGGACATGCCTGATTCATCAATAAAAATAGTGTAATTATTCATTTATTTTATTCCGGTGGTACCAAAACCACCGCGGTCGGATGAATCGAGGTGATCGACTTCAATTAATTCAATAATTTCGGTTTTTTCAATAAAAAGTTGAGCCAAGCGGGTCCCCTTTTCAATTGTAATTTCGTGATTAGTATGGTTTATAACGGCAAAATGAAGTTCGTCATTGTCACCACAATAATCCTGATCAATTAAACCAAGACCATTTGCTGGAGTAATACCCAATTTTTGAGTTGAGCTACGAGACATTAAAATTGAATGGTAACCAGTGGGGACTTCTATAGCCACATTGAGAGGTATCAATACGACCTGGTGTAAAGGAATGGTAACGTCGATACGACTGCATAAATCAAAGGCGGCGGCGCCAGCTGTTTTATAAGCCGGTAATGGGAGAGTTTTATCAAAACGTTTTATTTTTACTTGCATGGCTCATTATAAATGATGGACTATAATTTGATATGAAAGAAATTATTATTGCTTCAACTAATCCAGCAAAAATTTTTCAAATAAAAAGTGCATTAAAACTAGCAGGAATCGAAGCGAGTGGTCCAGAAAAAGAATTACCTGAGGTTATTGAGGACGGAAAGACATTAATAGATAATGCCATTAAAAAGGCAAAATCAGCAGCTAAATTTTTAAATAAAACTATACTGGCGATGGATAATGGATTATATTTTGATGACCTTGAAGAAAGTAAACAGCCAGGTTTAAAAATTAGAAGAATACCTGGTTTTGATAATAAAAGACCAAGCGATGAAGAAATATTGAAATATTATTTAAACCTAATAAAAAGTTTGGGTAATAAAATTGGAGGTTATTACCGTTACGGAATTTGCGTAGCTATCCCCGAAGGAAAGACTTGGACAACTGTAATTGAGTCAAGGAGAACTTTTGTATCTAAACCTTATGCAAAAATTGTAGGTGGCTACCCAATAGAATCTTTATCAATTGATCCAAAGAGTGGAAAATATATTGCTCAAATGAACGAAAATGAAAAAGAAATATTTTGGCAAAAAAATATAGGTGAGGTTTTAAGTGAATTTATTAAATCAATAGAAATCTAAAGATTATTTATAAATAGCGTGGGTGCCGATATTTTCAAACCAAATTTCGCTTTCTTTCTGAAAATAGAAAATAACTCGATGATGATAATCAATTGAATACGAATAAAAACTCTTAAGTTTCCCAGTTAATGGATGAGTTTTTAGACGAGGATCAAAGGGATTGGCACGAAAAATTTTTTCTTGTTTTTCAAATTTAAGATGAACTGAGTTTGGTAACTTTTTATAGTTTTTTAAAAATATTTGAGAATAATATATCTGCACTGTAATTTAGTTTACATGTTTCTCAAATCTTTAAAAGACTTGATTAAAATCTTTTTACCCTTTTTCATTTGTCGGTGACTGGTTAAAACTTCTTTTACGGCCTCGTCTTCAAAACGCTCACGGATTAAATAACGGAAATATTCACTTTTACTGGCAAATTTTCCCTTTTTTACAGCATTGTTGACATATTCTGCCATTGATTCGGGTAATGAAATATTGATAATTTGTCTCATGGATTAATTGTAATACAATGTATTACAGATATCAAGATTTGAAATATTTGTCGAAGAGATAATGGAGGTGGTCAGGATCGTCACATTTGGTATCGGGGGTAAAATCAAGAGATTTAATTTTTTTGAAAACCTCAATAATTTGGGATTTTAATTTAGCAACATCGTCGGTAGTTAATTTAAAATTTTTCTGAACAAAAAGATTTTTATTATTTTTTTCAATAAAATCGACAGTACCGGAAACCACTTCATAAGGAAAAGATTTGGCTTCGGAACAAAGTAATTTATAAAAAACTAACTGACGAAAATAATCCCCTTCTTGACTTAATTCCTGATATTTTGAGTCGGGTTTACCAGTCTTATAATCAACCACATTGACCTGGTTTCCCGACAAAAATTCAATTTTGTCAATTTTTCCCGTAAGTGGAATATCATCCAGACGAACGTTATAAAATTTGAAATCGTGCTCGGTAAAACATCGACCATTAAAATCATTTTTATAGTGTTCATAGTAATCGGTTAAAACTTGATGGCCGTGATCGAGAAGATCCTGGTAATCATTTTTAGAAAGATTTTCCCGACGTAAGTTAAAATCAAAAATTGAGAGTAATTTTGAAAGAGGGATTAGAGTATTGTCCTTTTTATAAATTTCAGTAAGGTAGGCCATAGCACCATGAACACTCGTTCCAAAAGAAAGAGACTTTGTTTTGGGATAGGGCAATCTTAATATTGTTTTAAAGAAAAAACAAAGGGGACACTTGAGATAAGAGTTGAGGTGAGTAATATTAAAACGATAGCTAGTTGATAAATAGTTTTGTAGATAAGAAGACAGATTGATTGATTGGATTTGGGGAATAGGGGGGTGAAATAAAGCCAGTAGTGATTCTTTTTCGATAGAAGAATCAGAGGAGATTTTTTCAATGAGTCTAGGATTTATTTCGCTAACAAATTGAGATGCTAGTTGCTCTCGACAGGAATCATTAAAGCGGGAATATGATAGATAGATTTGTTTTTTGGCACGGGTCATGGCCACATAAAAAAGTCGGCGGTCCTCTTCCAAGTTAGTCATTGTGGCAACGTCATAACGAAGAATTCCAAGTGGTAATTTTATTAATGAACGAGAGCTTGAATTATCCCATTTTCCTGATAATACTTTGATTAAAAAGACGTGTTCAAATTCCAGACCTTTGGCTTTGTGAACCGTCATAAGACGTAAACTATTTTCGATATCAGAAACAAGAGCAGAAGAATTTAAAGGGATTCCATTTTCGAAGAGAAGATCGAGTTTTTTAACCCATGAAAATAAATTAGTTTTTTCGGTAATTAAGCTCTGTTTTAAATGAGAATAAAGAGTATTTAATTGTTTTAATAATGACAGATTACCGGTTTTCAAAATAAAAGGCAGATATTTAAATTTGCGAATTATTAAATTAAACAGTTCGTCTGCCGGAATATTTTTAGACAATTTTTCGATTTTGGCAACCCGAAGAGTAAAGTTTTTTAATCGTTTAACAAAAATTTTTGATAATTTTTGTTTTTTTAGAAAATCCTCATCACAAATTACTTTGGAAAGAGAGATATTGTCTTTTTTTAAAGAACTAAAAAGCTTGTATAGATTTAAAGAACTTAGATTTATAAAATTAAAAGAAAGAACATGAAAAAGTAAGGTGTCATCGCTTGGAGAAGCTAAATATTTTAGAAGAGTTAAAAGTTGTTGAATCTCTAAAGTATCTAAAATATTGATAGCATCGGAACGAAGATAATGAAGATTGTTCCGAGTAAGGTGTGGTAATAAGTCGTTAATATCGGCATTATTGCGATATAGTATAGCGATTTCTTTGGGAGTAACACCAGAATTGACTAATTTTTTTATATTTTCTGAAATCCAATAATTTTCTTCAACAACAGAATTAGCAGCAAAAAGATTGATGGGATCGGGATCATAGGTGCTGACTGATTTTAAAGATTTATCGAGATTACCAATGTATTGAGTAATTCGACTTTGATTGTGATTGATAACGTCCTCTGAGGAGTCGAGAATTAATTGGTGGGAACGATAGTTATTTTTTAAAACAATTAATTTTAAATTTTGCTGATATTTTTGATAAAAAGTGTAAACATTTTCGACGCTGGCACCCTGAAAACGATAAATGGATTGATCATCATCACCAACAACAAAAAGATTGGGGTTATCCTGATTTTGAGTTAATAAATTTAAAATTTCCATTTGGGAAGAATTGGAATCTTGAAATTCGTCGACAAGTAGATACTGATAGATTTCCTGATATTGCGATAGGAGTTCCGAATGGGTTTGAAAAGCCAAAATAACCCACAAAATCATATCTTCATAATCATAGAGTCCCCGATCCAAAAGTGCCTGTTGATAGGAATGGTAAATATTTGACATGTCCCGAAGCTTGGGTAAACTATTGTTTATATTTTCAATAAAATTTTTGACATTCTTTTTAAGCTCAGAAAGGCTTGAGGCTTGAGATATATAAAGAGTTTGAAAATATTTGAGTCGTATTTGATAAAGAGAATTAATTTTTGAATTGGTGACTAAATCAGAAATCAAGTTAGTTATTTCCGAGGTGGCTTTGGGAGTGGCGCGGATTGCAGTCAACTTGTCAACTAGAGGTGAGGCAATGGTGACAAAATCGGCAGCATATTTTAGTAATTCGTCAAAATGAGAAGGAGAAATATTTTCTTTTTTTAAAGTCGAAAGAGTAGAAATAATATCCTTTTGATAAAAATAGGTAAAATTAAGATTTTTTAGGGGACTTTCGGACGGTAATTTATCGATAAGAGAACGAATAATCTCGATTTCAGTAATGTCGTCAATAGCTTCTGATTCAACGGTAGATTTCAAAAAGTATTCGGGGTGGTCTTTGATGACAGAATTACAAAAACCATGAAAGGTGGCAATACGAACTCCATAGGCAGTTGAACCAACAAAATTAAGAAGACGTTCTCTCATATTTAAGGCAGCATTTTCCGTAAAAGTCAGACAGAGAATATTACCGGGATTAATCTGGGTTTCCTGTAAAATTTTACCAATTCTCAGGGCAATAGTTTGAGTTTTTCCAGTACCGGCACCAGCAATGACCATAACCGGTCCATCGATAGTATCAACAGCAAGTTTCTGTTCTGGATTTAGTTTTTTATACTCGGAGTCAAAATTGATAGTCACTATCCTATTCTAGCTGAGAAAGAGACTATTTTTTCTATTTAGATTCCACTATTCAGTCGGAGATATTTGATACAAACGATAGCGGCCATCATGACAACGAAAAACATAGCTAGGGTAAAACTGGAAAGTGAGCTTTCGCTTTGAGCTTTTCTAGTAACTGTTCTTCTAGTGACGGACTTTTTGGGGGCAGATTTTTTGGATTTCATAGAAAAAATTAATTAATTAAATTTAGTATAGACAATAATGTGGTAATAAGAAAAGGGGGTAAAATCTATTGAATATTATCCAGTTGTTTTTTGAGATAAAAACATTTGAGCACATCGATGGATGAAATTGATTTGATGATCCATAATATTTTTAGGTAACTTTGAAAGTGGAAATAGATGTCCCCGAGCTGATTCATAATCAACTTCCTGATAAAATACCGGTTTAGATTCCGGACCACGACGAACTGATTGAGTCAGGTGACCAATATATACCGGTTCTCCTATCAAAATAATATCTTTCATCTCACCTTTTTTGAGACGTTCATAGGCACGAGAAGGCACACCCCATTCATCTTCCTTGGGTATATCATCAGCAATTAAACAGGTGCCCGGAGTGTGATATATATTTGGCCACCAAAGATCATTTGGACCGCGATTAAAAAGAACAATATTTACCTCACCACTTTGGTCGAGACAAAGAGGAACAACTTCAATAGTAATAGTGACCTTTAAGCGAGTAAATTCGACAAAAAGGTCGAAAGGAATCAGTCCATGAGGGGATAATTTTTTTAATTTGGTAGCAATTTTTTTAATTTCTGTTTCGGTGAGGGTATTTTTATTCATTAAAGCTTATTAAATAGTATTATTGGTACCGGGAATGACTTCCTGAACAAAATCTTCTAACTCTCCTTGAATTTCCAAACGAAATTCACCTTTTGCCGAATCAATTTGAAGGGCGTGAAGATTATCATCAAAATCGCTAACCCGAATCATAGCTGGACCAAATACTACCTGACCGTGACCATCGATAATTTTTTCTTTATCGGACAAATGATAAATATTACCAGTGATGTGTTCAACCATAGACTATTTTAACAAAGGCCGGATTAAAGTTTTGAGAAGTTCAACATCTTTGTTCTTATAAGCTGTAATAATTGGATCATAAATTTTATTTAAGCGAATGTTGGTTTCAGGAAAATAAGTGCGACGACCATAGCTACCGGGTTTGAATTTTTGAAATTGATGCTCAGCGGCTCGTAAAATCTGTTCATCATCAGTTAAGTTGAGATAATTTTTTTTACCATAAAGATAAGCTCTTAAAAATTGTTCACCGGGATTATTTAAACCACCACCCCTATCGGCATCACTTATTATTTGAGCAACGATAGTTTTTGGATTGCCAGTAGATGCCCGATGTTGACCAACAGCGTGACAAAGCTCTTCAAAATCTTCTGATGATAATTGTGATTTTATGTCCGAGTCAGAACGAATTAATTTTTCTCCCTCAACCTCATGGTTTTCCCGGTTAACTGATAAACCAATATCGTGCAGTGTGGCGGCAAGATAAACTAAATCAATTTTATTGGGAATATATTTTTTGGCTAAGTCTAAGGCGCAATTTCGGACGGAAATGAGATGTTGTCGGTTGTGGCCACCGTCAAAAGAGTCGTAGAGATCTTCGTATTTTGAGAGATCAATTTTTATCATTTTTGGTTTATTGATTTCGAGAATCAATGAGCTTTGAAACCCGCAATCTCATTTCCGAAATCAGTTTTGGATTGGTAGATATTATGGTAATACCATCATCGATTAATTCTTCCGGAGCTGCTAATACTACTGCCTGAAAAGGAATTTCAGCAGATTCAAAAGTGTTGTGTAATTGCCAAAGTTTACCCCCTGAAATCATGGTGTCTTCAAATACCATTGGATTTTGATGATTACCAATAATCTGTTTTAATCTTTGAGTTTGATCATCGACACTTCCATCCTGGTAGATTGTATGTCCCTGGTCATGATTTAACCAGGTGACATTAAAACCAAAAGAGGTTAATTGTCCGGCAATGTTTTCAGTTGAATCTCCAAGACAAAGAATAATGTCTGGCTGAACATCTCTTAAATGTTTAACAGCAGATTGCATCGCACCTCTGAAAAGCTGACTGTCTGTCTCGTCTGTAGATGCTCTTTCTCCCATTATTTCATTTTACACAAAGTATTTGGTTTTGGTGCTGAAGGATTTCCATATTTAATCCATTCTCTGTTTTGACAAATCCAGATGTCTTCGAAGCTGGAGAAACGCAGAATAAAGATAGCGATAAAAACAATTACTAAAACAATTAAGATTTTTTTGATCATAATTATTTTAGTCGGAATATGTTGAAAAGTTATTTCAACAATTTTTCGAGAATGTCTTTTCCGGTTTGAGGGTTGGCGGAACCACAGGATATTTTCATCAACTGACCAACAAGAAAGCCGATAGCAAGGGGATTCTTGCGATAATCCTCTACTGCTTTTGGATTACTCTCAATCACCTCTTTTGCATATTGCTCTAAAGCACCGGTATCAGAAATCTGGAATAAATTATTATCTTTGGCAAAAATTAAGGGATTGATACCTGAGTTGTATGATTCCAAAATCAGTTGTTTGATGGCTGTTGAAGAAAGTTCGGATTTTTTGGAAAAAATTTCCTGAAAATGAGTAGCATTAATTTTATTGATATCAATTTCAGTTTGGGTTTCATTTAGATGGGTGCGAATAGCGCCGTTTAATAAATTGGCGGTAAATTTGGCGAATTCCGGATCCGTTGAGCTGCCCAGGGCTTTTTCAAATACAAATGAGAAAGCTGAATCTTCAGCTAAAAGACCGGCATCGTAATCAGATAGTTTAAGAGCTTTATACTTAGTAATTTTGGCTTCTGGGAGTTCCGGGAGAGTTTGACGAATTTCTTCAATCTGTTCTTTAGAAAAAGTTATTGGAGGAATATCAGGCTCAGGGAAATAACGGTAGTCGGCACTACCCTCTTTTTCGCGCTGTAAAAAGGTTTGATTTTTATCAGCATCCCAACCGCGAGTGGTTTTATTAGTCGAGTTTTTAGCGATACTATCAGATTGATATTGATCAATTTGACGTTTGATTTCGTAATTTATAGCGTTCATTACGCCGGTTAAAGAAGCGACGTTTTTTATTTCAGCCAATGGGGTATAGATGATTTGGCCATCATCAGTTTCCATTTTGACATTGACAGTAGGTTCGCAACGCATAGAACCTTTTTCAATGTCAGCGTCAGAAATGCCGATATATCGAACAATTTGCTGGAGTTTATTTAAATATTTTTTAGCTTCTTCGGCAGAAATTAAATCAGGTTCAGAGACAATCTCGACTAAGGGAACCCCTGAACGATTAAAGTCTAACAAGGTAAATCCATCAATATGAACCGATTTACCCGTGTCCTCTTCCATATGAGCCCGATTGATACGGATGATGTGACCATCAATATCTAATTTTCCATTAATTGAAAAAGGTTTTTGAAGCTGAGTTATCTGATAACCTTTGGCAAGATCCGGATAAAAATAATTTTTTCTTTCAAAAAAAGATTCCTCGTTGATAGTGCAACCCAAAGCTAAGCCCAATTTAACGCACCATTCACAGGCAGTTTTGTTGGGAATAGGTAATGCACCAGGAAGACCTAAACAGACTGGACAAGTATGAGTGTTGGCCTCAACATGAAAATGAGCAGCATCACAACCACAAAACATTTTTGATTTTGTTTTTAATTCAACATGGACTTCTAGTCCAATTATGGGTGTAGTCTTCATAGTTTTGGTCTCTGTAAATGATATTCAGTGTTGTCTTCAAATAATTTAGCGATTTGATAGACAAGATCTTCGCGACGTTGAGGAGTAATAATTTGTAAACCGATAGGTAGTCCAATTTTGTCAAAGCCACAGGGAATGGAAATACCCGGTAAACCGGCAATACTTGATGGTTCAACCAACATATCCTGAATTTCACCAAACATAGACTGGCCCTCGGCAGCACCTAATTTTAGAGCGGTGGTTGGAGACACAGGACCAATAATGGCATCAACTTTTTGGAATTGATTGTCAAAATCCTGACAAATAAGAGTTCTGACTTTTTGAGCTTTCAAATAATAAGCATCATAATAACCGGCAGATAGAGAATAAGTTCCAAGCATAATTCGACGTTTGGCTTCTTGACCAAAATAAGAACGATCATGTCCATAACGGACACCATCAAAACGGGCTAAGTTACTGGAAACTTCTGAGCGCTGCAAAATTGTATAAACAGCAATAGAATATTTTGGATCCAAAACATCGGTTAATTCGATAACTTCAGCACCTAATTTTTTTAAGGTTTCAACAGCCATCAAAACGGCAGCCTTAACTTCCGATTGAATTTCTTTGGGAAAATAACATGAGGGTAATCCAATTTTAATACCATTCAAATTTTTTTTCATTTCCGGTCTAATCCAAGGCTTTTCATTGATTGAAGTGGCATCATGAACATCATTCCCTGACATTATTTCCAAGAGAACAGCAGCATCGTCAACAGTCTTACATATTGGACCTGGTGAATCGGTACTTGATTTCATCGCAATAATTCCGTAGCGAGAAACGCGACCATAGGTCGGTTTAAAACCCACTACACCACACCATGACGAAGGCTGACGAATAGAACCAGCAGTTTCCGAACCAACAGAAATAATTGTTTCATCAGCGGCGATAGCGGCAGCAGAACCACCACTGGAACCACCAGGTAGGTGTCCCGTGTTCCAAGGATTTAAACTTGGACCATAATCTGAAGTTTCGGTGCTTGAGCCATGAGCCCAGGCGTCCATGTTGGTTTTACCAATAATAATGGCACCGGCTTTTTTTAGTTTTTCAACAGCTGTAGCATTATATTGAGCAATATATTGATCTAAAACTTTTGATGAAGCCGTGGTTCGAAGACCAACAGTTAAATAATTGTCTTTGATGGCAATAGGTATACCACCTAAAGGTAGGGATATATCTGAATTTTCTGCCTCTTTTAAGGCGTTTTCACCAGTAATAGTGACAAAGGAATTTAGTTTTTTATCAACAGAATTTATTCTGTCCAAACAAGATTGAACTAGCTCTACAGCAGTAAATTTTTTTGATTTTAGACCCTCTTTGGACTCTTTTAAGGTAAGTTTGAATAAATCGGTCATTTTATTTTTTAATGGTAGCGGCTGTTTTAAAATAGCCATTACTGATATTTTCAGCCTGAGATAAAGCTAAATTTTGAGGTAATGAATCCTGAATCAGGTCGTCACGTAAGACATTACTTTTGTTATTTACCTGATAGGTCGGAACAACGTTGTCGGTATTTAATTCTTTTAACACTTCAACATATTCGGCGGCTTGAGCTAACTGGTCTTTGATATATAGCTCATCCGGTTTTATTTCAAGACGGGAAAGCTTGGCGGTGTGTTGAAAAACATCATCAGTTATTAGGTTATCAGACATAGTGTATTTTATATTAAAAAAGCCCCTATTGAGGAGCTTTGTTTTTTGACAAACAAAACCCCTCTAGGAGAAGTTTTGATTATTAGTCAAAGAAAACATTAGGCGATTATAACAAAAATATTTAACTTCGAAAGATAGAGGCTTTGAGACGAAGTAATTTCCAGCGATATTTGTCAACTAAATTATAGATTTTATAAAATTGGGGATTGATAACCAAATCGTAAGTACCAACAAACTGAACTAAATTTCCACCATAACCTTGTTTGAAACGGTGAAAGCCAAAACCTGGCTGGCTGGCATTGGCATCAGGGCCAAGACAACCCCACATATCGAAAGTTTTTAAGCCAAGTGACTGGCCATATTTAATTGCCTCCCACATAAGTAAGGTTGGAGCCATAACTTCCCGATGGACATCAAGAGAAGCCCCATAGGGATAAAATAAACGGTCTTTTAACTTAAAAATCATAAAGGCAGCTAAAGTTTGACCTTGAAATGTCGCTAGAAAAATTTCAACCATACCCGTTGATTTCAGTGTTGACCACTGCTGACGATGATAATCTTCGGAATGGAGGTAGAAACCCTGACGTTTGGTGGTATCAAAAAGCATTCTTAAATAGATTTCAAAGTCTTCATCTTTTACTGAATGGGTTATGGTTACACCGTGGCGATTGGCGATTTTAATGTTGTAACGGGTCTTTTGGGACATATCTGCCAAAAGATCCTCTTCACTTTTTTTGAGGTCAACAATAAAAGTATGTGGATAAAAGGCAACTTTTGGAGAAGTTACTAAATTGGGGTAATTCAAAAGAACGCTTTTGTTTTTCAGTAATTGGTAATTGTTATCGTAAATTTTTTCAATATCATCGGGCTCAAATTTAACAAAAATAGCGTTTTCTTTCTCAGCGATTTTTTTGACATTTTCCATCATGTCATCATCAATGGCCGGACCGCGAAGAATGGTACCAATAGAAAAATTCGTATGGGGAATACGATGAAAAGAAACCATATAGGCTGAAATCAATTTCTGTTGATCAAAAACACCGAGGCGATAAACCCGATGGCCTTGAGACTCCTGAAAGTCACCCCATTCCCAGGTTTGAATTGGATGAGAAACAACCCTTGAATAGGCTGTTTTTTCTTCGTTATATAAAATTCTGGTAATCATTGTTGATGGTTTCTTAAATTAGTATATATCAGGGTCATAGACTAAGTCAGAATTTGAATCCTGTTTGGTAAAACGATGTTGATGACGAAAATCGTGAGTGACTTCGGTTGAAGATTCGTATTCAATTAAATCTTTGGGGATATCATACAAGAAACGAGAAGCTTCATTAAGAGATGATTTTCCAAAAAACAGTCGACGGGATGCATAAGTGATATAGAGTAATTCCTTTGCTCTGGTGATACCAACATAACAAAGACGACGTTCCTCCTCAATATCAGAATCATCAATCATCGAACGAGAGTGAGGCAAAATCCCCTCCTCAAAGCCGACTAAAAAAACCGCGTCGAATTCCAAACCCTTTGAACTATGTAGGGTCATCAAACGAACACCATCCCGATTTTCTTTCTTTTTATTTTTTTCCTGTAACGAATATTCCTGTTGAACCAGAGCGATATTTTCTAAAAAATCATTGATTTTTGGATAGGTCGCGGCAACTGATTTTAATTCTTTAATATTTTCAATCTTTTTCTGATCATCTTCTTCCTGAGGATTATACTTACCAAGATAACCGGAATTGATGACCAGAGACTCCAATATCTGAATTGATGACATTTTTTTAATGTTTAAATTTTCCAAATGCTGGTCAAAAATAATTTTTCTACGTTTACCCAGAGCTTTTTCAACTCTAGCTGCAGATAAATCATCTTTTGGATTTGAGGCGACTCGAAGCATGGCAACAATGTCCTTGATTTCGGCACGATCATAAAAACGAAGACCACCGATTAAGACATAAGAAACAGAATTTCGTAAAAAAGATTCTTCAATGGCCCGAGACTGAGCGTTCATACGATATAAAACAGCAATATCTTTGTAGGCAAAATGAAGGCTGTCGTGAAGTTCCTTAATTTTTTGGGATAAATAATCTGCCTCAGAAATTTCAGAATCTGATTCAAAGATTTTGATTTTGGCTGGGCTTTTTTTGATAGTAAATAATTTTAAAACTGGATGACCAGTATTTTTAGAAATTACAGCGTTGGCGGCTTCTAAAATATTTTCAGTGGAACGATAATTTTGTTCAAGATTAATCACCTTTGCATCAGCAAAATCAACCGTGAAAGCAGAAAGATTTTTGTAATCGGCCCCCCGCCAACCATAAATTGATTGAGAAGCGTCTCCCACCGCTGTAATTTGACGATATTTAGCGGCTAAAAGCTTGGTCAATAAATATTGAATTTGATTAGTATCTTGGTATTCATCAACCAAAATGTAATGATATTTTTGCCAAAATTTTTCTAATACTTCCGGAAATTGTTGAAAAAGTTCTACAGTTTTAAAAAGTAAATCGTTAAAATCTAAGGCCTGATATTGCATGAGGCGAAGTTGATATTTAGCATAAATTCTGGCGGCTTGAGCTTCCCAAAAACCGTGAGCTAATGTTTTCATTACTTCAGGGGTATAATAAGAATTTTTGGCACCTTCAATAAAATACATGACCGACGAGGGTTTAAATTCTTTGGTGGTGAGGCCCATTTCAGAAAGAATTGATCGAATCAGATTTTCTTGATCATCTGAATCATAAATGACAAAATCGGGAGAAATACCTAAATGTTGGCCATAAATTCGAAGAGTTCGACAACCGAAAGAGTGAAAAGTCCCCGCAAAAAGATTATCTGATTTTTGGCTATTCAATAGTTGATTCATTCGCTGTTTCATTTCTCCGGCGGCTTTGTTGGTAAAAGTAAGTAATAAGATTTCAGAAGGACTAGCTAATTTCTCCTGGACAAAATAAGCGGCACGATAAGTTAATACCCGAGTTTTTCCGGAACCGGCACCGGCCAAAATAAGTAAGGGTCCACCCTGATGGATTACAGCTTCTTTTTGAAATGAATTTAACCCGGAAAAAATGTCGGACATGAGTTAGATTATGTCATTAATAAAATACTTAAGGTAGTTGATAGATTCTGGTTTTACCTGATTCAAAAACTACTTTGGCACCAAGAAGTTCAAAATTGCGAGGATTTAAATCGGGGAACTTTTCATATTCCTTGTCTCCGACAAAAACATATTTAATTTTATATTTTTCTAAAATTGATTTCACCTCGTTGAGACTGGAAAAATTATAGATTTTTTCAACTTCAGCAGCGCGGGCAGCAGGAGCATCGTAACCGCCACGCCAGAGCCATTCATGAACCAACCATCCCTCAATAGTGGGTAAACCAGTAGCCATAGAAACTTGATTATAAGTTGTATAACTATCACCATTGGCCTCAACGATATGGGGCTGTCCAGAGATATTCTGATTCATCCAATTAATGGCAGCTAAGTTGTCGGGGAATGTGGTTTTCAAAAAATTTAAACCCCAAAGACCTTTGTAGTTTTTTAATCCGTAATATGATTTGACCGCAAAATAGGAATAAGATAATTGAATAATAAAGATTAAAGAAAATAGAAAACGATAAAAAAAGTGTTGACGAAGACGAATAAAAATATAACCGGAAATTAAAGAATACATAATGAAGGCTTCGTAGACCAATTTAAACATAGTATTGGCTCGACGATATTCATCGATGTAAATATCTTTGATGTAAATTAATTCGGGGATAATAATTAGCAGGGTTGCTGTGATAAACAGGGACAATACAAAATAATCAGAAGGTAAGAGATTGCTTCGCTTCGCTCGCAATGACTGGATAATAAAATAAATAAATGGGAGAGATATTAACCAAAACCCTCCATACAGAATAAAGAGTTGATAAAAAGGAGTATGGGCATCAGCTATTTTTAAGCCTTCAGCCATTGGAGTAAAGTTAAAGGAAAAGGGAATGGTAAATAAAAACCAACTGGCGATGGTAGAAACACCCGATAGAATCGTCTGCCAAAAATTTTTTGTAAGCAACAATGAACTAATACCAAAAAGAAGGCCATAAACAGCGAAATCCCAAGCATTAGTCATATAGGCAATGGAAAGAAAAAAGCCTGACGGAATAAAAAGATAATTTGTTAATTTTGAGATTGAGGTTAGTGCGGTAAAGAGAAAGGCCATGATAAAAATGACCATTGGAATATCGTTCATGTGTCCGTGAAGATCAGCAACAACAAAACTATATAGAGGAAATTCGTGAATTGTTTTGTCTTTAGTATCTGGATCGAAGCCAATAAATCGAGTTGCATCCGGATACCAGTATAAGGCCGCGGCTTGAGAAATATTTTGACGACTTGTAAGTGCAACTTTGCCTATCTTATAAATAGTATGAAGATTACCACCAAATGTTAATAAAAAAGCTGAGAGTAAACCGCCAAAAAAATAAAGACGAAATAAAGGTTTTTTTAATGAAGAATAAATAAGATTTGAAGACAGTGAAAGACCAGAAAGAAAAGTAAGTGAACAAGCCGTGGCAATTGAAAGATTGTAGGTAATTGCAGAATTTATCCCTGATATTTTTGTAAGAAAAGCAAAGACTAAATGACCAAAATAGTAATAATTAATTGATTGACCGGCATACCACATATCGGCGGGTGGAAAAAACTGAGTCTTTAGAATTGAATTAACAAAACCCCAATCCATAAACTTTTCTAATCCTTCGATGTCGGGAGCAAAACCTCTAATGTAAGACCAAATAGTCAAAATCAACAAAAATAAAGCCTCTTCGAGAATAAATATCTTCCAATGACGAAAAAAAATATTTTTAAAAAATAATTTATTTTTTAAAATTAAAATGATATCTAAAACAAAAATTATGCCAAATATTAAATAAATGGAAACAAGAGTAAAGGGAAGCAAATGGAAAATACCCAGAACCAATAAAAGATAACTGATAACGAAGAGGGAAATAGTTTTAGCAAAAATGTAACCCTTATCCCAAAATTTTTGAAAAAGTAAAAAAATTAATGGTAAAGATAGACTAGACAACAGAAAAAGGCTCAACCACCAAATAAAGATGTATTTAAAATCGGCAAGCATTTATTTTTTCTATAGATTAAAAATAAAATAAAAAAGTGGTCTAATAAATTCTATTAAAAAGAGAGGAAATTGAATATAACCAATAAATAGACCAATTATTAACCCAATAATAATGCCTCCTAAAACATCCACGGGATAATGAAGACCCAAAATAATTCTAATTAAAATTAAAGGCAAAACAATACTTATAAAAAGGATTGGGCTAATTGTAAATGAAGTTTGTAAAATAAAAATTAGAAAAAAAGTGGCCTTTATGGTGTGACCGGAAGGAAAACTTCCATTTTGATACCAAGATTTTAAAAGGCCATCAGGGATATGATTGTTATTCAGATACATCGGGCGTTTCCAAAAAGATTTAACTTTAAGAACCTTTTCGATTACTTCACCAATAATAGTGGCAAAAAGTAATTGCCAAAAAATATTCATCTCGGTTTTAATTAAGAGGTAAGATACAAAAAAAAGAAAAAACCAAATAATATAATTTATGAAAATTAAAAATTTGTTACCGTATTTTGTTTGAGAAATTTTTTTGAACCAATCGGTCTTGGGTTGCCAAAAAAGATAATAGTTTAAATTTTTGTCAGTTTTCATCTATAAGTTATTAATTATATATTTATTCGCTAAGAAAAAATTATTTTAATTATTTTAAAAATTCCCTGACTCCAGGGTACCCGATGAGAAATTCCGGTTAAATTTTGGAATTCGTTTTGATGTTTTATGTACCATTGATAGTTTTCAACCAAGGCTTCCTGGTTGGAATATTTCGGTTTAAAATTCAAAATTTTTTCGGCTTTTTCTATAGAGACATAAGAATCTTTGGCGGCAGTCTCATAAACCCAGGCATACAAGGGAGAAAGATGTAATTTTTCCAAAACTTTCAAAATAAATATTGCTGGTCCTGAGGGTATACAAATTATTTTTTTGTTGAAACCGGCACAGTCAAGCACTGACTGATAATCTTCTTTCATGGTTTTATATTTTTTAGCACCGATATTAAAAACGTCATTTACTTTTTTTGAATCCCCTGTCATGGCCAACCAAATGGCCTGACAAATATCAGAAACGGCAAGCAGCTGATAAAGGTTTTTTCCATTACCAAGTAGGGGGAAGTTTTTACCATCTTTTGCCCAATCATAAAATAGGGCAAAAACACCTAATCTTTCAGGTCCAACAAAGGATTTTGGTCTTAAAATTGAGACACACATACCCTTAGCTCTGAATTTACGACAAATTTCCTCGGCCTGAATTTTTGCTTTTCCATATGGGCCAACTCCGATTAATTTGTCAGTTTCATAAAGAGGGTGGTGGTCCGGAACCCCATAAACTGCAGTTGAAGAAATATAAATTACTCGATTAATTTTATTCTTTAAGGCGGCTTCAAATACATTTTGAGTGCCGGTAACCTCAGTAGAATAAATATCTTCTGGTGAATATAAGGGAAGGGCGGCCGCAAAATGAAGAACAATATCGGAACCTTTCATAGCGGCTATAAGTTTTTTCTTATTTCTAATATCGGCGATAAAACTTTTGATCTTTGTTTTTTCCGGATAATCAAATTCGGCAATATCGTAACTAATAACTTTTTGTTTTTTGTGAAGTAAAAAACGGACCATATTGATACCCAAAAAACCAGATCCACCGGTAATAAAAACTGTTTTTTGTTTATCTTTTTTCATAAGTTTGATTATTTTTTTAAATTGTCATTTCTGAAAATTATAACTTTTGGATGGTCATAAACCGTAAATGATTCATCGGCACTTTGATCATTTATGGTAACACCAAACAAAGAAGGGTAACTGGTGAACTCAGCCACTTGAGTATAGCCTAGCTGTCCAGAAAATAAATCCTGGTAATACTGAGCAGTAATTGTGTAACATTTATCCGGAGGTAATTTTTGACAATTTGTTAATTTTTGAAGCGGAGTATAGAGTCGATTACTGGCAATTACCAAATAGTCGGCGTATCCGAGTTGGTGATTAATTTTTGTCCATTTTTGCGGATCAAGATCTGAATCATAAAGAGTTAATTCACTCAGATTGAATTTGTGGTCGTATCCGAGCGGAAGCCCATCATCCCAATGTTCACGTAGAACCGTACTACCAGCGGTGATATTTTTGATCATCCATTGAGTGGCTAAAACCCGAGTATTGGGGTGGTTGTATATATTTAGAAATGAAATTACCCAAATTAAATTCAAAAAAATAATAGAGACTTTGACTATTTTTGAACAGGAAAATATTATTGAAGAAGCGAAAATACTTAAGATGGGGTAAAGGGGTAAACAATATCTCATAAATTTAACATCGAATCGGCCGACCACTAAAAAATATACAATAAAAAAAGAAAAAACAATTAATTGTGATCCTTCCGAAGATTCATTTCCCGGGGTAGTTAAACCAATAAATAGTTTTTTAAAAGTGACGATAATTCCGATAAAAGCGGTGAAGGCAAAAGGAACACCTAACCCCCATAACAAAATATTTTTTAAGTGAAAAATATAGGGGACAGAACCAACATATTGTAAAGTGTAAGGAAATATAAAAGCGTTCCTGGTCATGACGCTTTGCTCATTAATTTGCTTCCAAAAAGTTGGAAAATCAAATAAAGCAAAAGGTTCAAAAAAAATAAAAGTTACGAAACTAATGATAATAGTGGAAATAAAATACAAAGTAATTTTTTGAAGCTTAAATACTTTATTTTTTATCCAAAATTTTGGGTTTAATATCGAAGATAAATAGATTTTAGTTTTTTTAAACGTATTTATCTTTTGAACAAATATTTCTCTTTTTAAAACAAGCAAGGCTTCAATAAAAAGACTAATTCCAAAGGCAACGATTAAGACGGTGGCACTGATTTTTGTAGCCAAAGACAGACCAAAACTGATACCTATTAAAATTGCATTTTTCAAACTTGGATGACGGTAAAATAAAATTATTCGGTATAGAGTAAAACAAATAAAAAATGTTAATAAGGTATCAACGGCGTAAAAATGGGAAAGTTGAATCGGCAAAACTGATAGCGTATAAAATAGAGAAGCAAAAAGGGCTTTTTTGTCTGAAAAAAACAGTTGTTTGGTAATTAGGAATACTAGAATTATGGTTGAAGAATCAAAAATGGCTGATATCAATCGACCCAGTAAATTAATTTTATCGTAAGAGGAAAATAATGGATCCAAGTGAGAAAAAATATAACCAGAAAACTTTAAAAGATAGATTGGAAGAGATCCATAGGCAAAAAATTTCGGATTTAAAGTGGAATCTGGAGAAAAAATATCCAATAATCTGCTACTTTGGGGAACACTAATATCTGTAGTAACCATAGTAATCATTCTTTCATCAGGATGAAGATGATAATTCTGATCCCAATTTAAACCATAAGTTCTTAACAGTAGTCCGATAATAAACAAAAAAAATAGAAAAAATATGGACCGGTGATTATTATTCTTTGGCGATATGATATTTAATAATTTCATCATTACTCGATATATTTTATATGATTAAATGTTAAATATTTATTCCAATTTAAGAATCGGCTTACTTTTAAATTCACCAATAACAAAAGCTGTCGTGGTATCGGGGTAGTAAATATTTTTTTGAATCAAAAAATTATTTTCAAGGGGTGAAGTAGATAGTTTTTGATAACTTTCGTAGCTTAAAGCAAATAACTGACTTTTATGCGGATCGTACAAAGTGTAATCACAAATTTGACATTTGTTTTGACAAAGATTTTGGGGATCATAAAATTTCAAAAATATTTCCGGGGCATTAAATGCACCCTCAAGACATAACTGCTGATAAGAAGATTCACTGGTTAAAAAATATTCCATAACCGGTTTAGCACCGTATTGCCAACCCCAATAATCAGATGAATATCCAGGATAATTAACGATTAATCTGTACAAGGAAACAGTAGAAGCTAGACTTAATAAAAATAAACCAACAATAAAAATATATTTTATAAGTTTTAATTTTATGGTTTTTAAAAATTTTATTATTCCAATACTAAAGAAGAAAACCACTGGGACGACGCCAATTAAACTTCTGGTTGCCTGGGGATACAGACCACTGGTAAACAAATCAGTAAAGGGATAAAAAAATAACCAGATTAGAAAAATGGAATACTTATTTTTACGATACTGTCTTAAGGCGGATATGACTCCAAAATAAAAAAATGGTAATTGCCAAGGAAAATTTTCACCAATACCTCGTAGGGAATGTCTGGTGACAAACTGATTTGGTAAATCAATATCCCCCTTAAAAAATAGATAGTCGGGGGTAAAATATTCAAAATACTTTGAAATTAAAGTTGGAATTGGTAAATTACCGTTTACTTGGTTCCAACGTGATAATCCGCCTCCATAAATAAGATGATTTAGTAGTGGAAAAATAAAAATGACAGTTAATATTAGAGAAAGAAAAAATACTCTTGGATATTTCCAGAAGATACGATAATTAGTAATAACTAAACTCAAACAATAAAGCGGTATGAAAATACGAGCCGGGAAATAGGAGTAGATGGCCAAAGAAAAACCTATAATCGAAAAAAATAAATATAAATATTTTTTTGAGGGGTTCTCTATAAAATCTACCCAAAAATAGGTTCCCAATAATGTAAAAAATACCATGGGAACAATGCCTTCAAGATTGATTCGGGACAGGTGAACAAACCAGGGGGAAATTGATAAAAAATAACTTATCACTAAAGATGTCTTATAACCGAACAACTTTTTAAATAACAAAAAACACAAAATTATTGACAACACTCCATATACTGCTGAAGGAAGGCGAGTTGAAAATTGATTTAAGCCAAATATTAATATTGAAGGCATGACGGAGTATGTCATTACTGGATTTTTATATTCGCCAAAGGCTCTAAAAAATAATGGCCATGACTGACCCCATTCATCCTTGCCGGTGTTTACAAGCGAATAGGCGTTATAGCCGATTGAAGCTTCATCGCAAAAAAAGCCGGCGGGGTTTTTCCCCAGTGAAAACAATCTAAGAAAGATAGCCAAACCCACAATTACCAACAAAATCAAATATTTTATTTTTTTTGACGTTCTGGAATGACTAATAATATTTTTATTATTCTTGAAGAAGTTTTTCATACTGATTAGGGCTTAAATTTATATCCTTTTTATAAACCCGAATTGTAGGGCGATCAAATACTGACCAGGTTTCCTCGGCGTTTTCAGAATTTAGAAAAAAATCAGACCAAGGACGAATAATATTTTCTTTTTTAAAACCCAAACTACCGTCAAAAAGATGCTGATAATAATTGAAATTATAATTTTTAAAAACTCGGCGTGAAGGAATGATAATGTATTCAACATTGGGCAGTTTTTTTGATAGAGAAATGTAGTCGTAATTATAAAAGTCATAACTGATTAAATTTAATTCATGAGGTAGGACAGGTATGTCAACAACGTTTCCAGATTCAGTAAGTACTGAAGAATTTTTAGGCAGACTGGAAACCAAATATTTAGAAGCAAGTAAGCGGGTATCAGGTAAAAAATAATTGGCTAAAAAAAGGATTCCGGAAATCAATGCTATAGGTAATAATTTAGGATATCTTCTTAAGAAGATGGTGGCAAAAAGTGGAAATATAAAAAATAATGGAGACATAAAACGAGTCCACTTGACATATAATTGTCCAAAATAAAGAAAATAAATTAAACAAGATAGAAAAATAATGAAAGCATATTTTTTATTTTTTATTGTCAAAAAGGGAATTGACAAACAGGCAAATAAAATAATTGGCCAACCGTTGACATAGGGAAATATATTGACAAGTTGAAAAAAATAAGGCGTTGAATTGGAAAACTGAGTGGTATAAAAAACAGGTATTGTGCCGATAGCAACTCCGGTTTCATAGTGCATTGTTGATATAAAATCGTGAAAAGTTAACAAATTATAAGGAGATAACAGAACGCCCAATGACAAAGATAAAAAACCATAGGGGATTAAATACCATGAGTGAGTTAGGAGTGCGGCAAAAATAATTGGGAGTGCAAAAATGGCACCGGAAATTTTAGTAGCAATGGCTATACCAGTCGAAATTGAGGCAAGAAAAAAATACCAACGATTAGGTTTTTTTAAGATTAGCTTGGTAATGTATAAATTAATTACAAAGGTTAAAATCAGTAAACTTTCAGTGGTTCCAAAATGGGCCAATTGAATAAGACCCGGAGTAAAAATCAGCAACAGGATGTAAGTTAAATGTGGATAAATTTTGTAAAAAAAATACAAGGACAAAAGAGAAAATAAAGCCGAATAAAAACGAAGAATAAAGACGGAATTTATGAAATTATTTGCTAAATTGAGGGCCCTTAAAGAGAAGTAGCCAAGATACAGAGGAAATTGGCCATAAGCAAAAAAATGAGGATTTAAATTACTTTCGCTTAATTGAGAAAGAGATGTGGCCATATTGTTTTCATCAGGATGAAAAAACAAATTATTGCCCCAATCAAGATTGATAAACCGAGTGAAAGTGGCCAGTATAACCAAAAATATTACTTTATATTTAAAGGACATACATAATAATGATCATCATCGATCCCCAGACAAGAACAGCACCGAGTAAGGGGATATCTGTGGCAATCACCCTTTCGGGGCGCTCCCCTTCCTGCATTTCAAAAATTATTTGACCATAGCGCATTATGCCGAATATAACCGGTAAAAGAGTAACCATCCACCATTTACGATCAAGAGCGGCAGGATAATTACTTAGTAAAAATTGATGAATAAGACCCTCAAATCTAATTGGCTCTGCTAAGAAGGTAAACATGGCATAACTAATGAGAGTACAAACTGCAAAAATAGTAGTATAAAAACTTAATAAACTTCGATTGTAACCTTCAAGTGCTTTTCGGGTAATTTTGCCAGTATGATGAAGTTCACTCCGACGTTTTCCACTTGCAATAAATAAGGCCAAAAAAATAACAGCCAACATAATCCATACAGGTAGGTGATAACCGGTGGCTACTTCTCCGGCATAGGTTCTAATGATAAAGAAAAAGGCAATACCAATAATGTCGAGAAGGGCTTTCTTTTTTATAAAAAATGAATATGAATATTGCATTAAAATAAAAATTATTGCCACAATTAAGAAGGTGTGATTTATCATGGAAGCAATAAAAAGACCTATTATTACAAGCAAAATTGAGATTGATATAGCTTCATTTTTACTAACCGCACCCCGAGCTAGAGGACGATTTTTTTTGACTGGATGAAGACGATCCTTATCAATATCGAGTAAGTCATTAATCAGGTAAGAAGACGATGATAAAAAACAGAAACAAATAAAAGCAAGAATACTTGAAGAGAGTATCTGAGGATTTAAAAGTTGACCAGTTAAAATGGCAGCGGCAAAGAGACTAAGATTTTTTATCCATTGGTTTGGACGTAAGGCTTCAATTATTGCTGACACATTACAATAATATCAAAAAACCGAGCAAGGTGATGATTCCACCAATTATCGTTAACATTTGAGAAGGAAATTCGACTCCGGATTCAGGCAAGATTATCCGTGTGGGGGTAGGACCTTCAGCAATGACAATAGTTGGAATTGGAGTATTGATGGGAACATCAGTGGGAGTGGGGGTTGAAGTGAGACCTGGAGTCGGGGTAGAAGTTGGACCAGGAGTTGGAGTGGGGGTAGGGGTTGAAGTGGGACCTGGAGTCGGGGTAGAAGTTGGACCAGGAGTTGGAGTGGGGGTAGGGGTGGGAGTTAAGGTAAGAGTTGGAGTTAGGGTAGGAATTATGGTTGGTGTAGGAGTTGGGGTATTAGTTGGAATTCTGGTGGGGGTAGGAGTACTTGTTAATCTCGGAGTTGGAGTTGATGTGGGAACGCGAGTAGGAGTGGGAGT
>Ga0265297_10002060_pt1 | contig 42983 bp, 34 predicted proteins | sample Munlanlwell13791_FD_192502 | JGI IMG/M metagenome (GOLD analysis project Ga0265297, IMG submission 192502) | Leachate microbial communities from a municipal landfill in Southern Ontario, Canada - Leachate well 137-91 | ecosystem: Engineered > Solid waste > Landfill > Unclassified | place... | reverse complement strand
GGCGCGATGACGAAGATCGCGGACCTGCAGGAGTATCGGGGCGGCCGGGGCTGGGTGCTCGACCGCGTCGCGCGCCTGTTCGCCACGCAGCAGGTCCGCAACATGGCGACCCTGGGCGGCAGCATCGTCTGGGTCACGCCCTGGGCCGACTTCCCGGTGGCCCTCCTCGTCCTGGACTCCGAGATGACCCTCCGGGGCGGCTCCGAGCGCGTGGTCTCGCGCGCCGAGTTCTTCTCCTCGCAGCCCCACCGGCTTCTCCGGGACGGCGACATCCTCGCCTCGGTCCGGGTGAAGCGCCTGGCCCCGAAATCCGGCTTCGGCTACCGTAAGACGACGCGGACCCACGGCGATTTCAGCGCGGCCACCGCAGCGGCCGCCATCGAGCTCGACGGGAAAGTCATCAAGCGCGTGCGCGTGGCGGTCGGCGCCGCCCTTCCCTTCCCGAGACGCCTGACCGACGTGGAGAAGCTCCTCTCGGGCAAGGCCTTGGCCAGAGACGGCCTCGGGGAGAACGCGTTCCTCAAGATGGTCACGGATGGGACCAAGGGCTTCGAGTGGAAAGGAAGCCAAGGCGTCTCGGACGAGTACGCGGGCAGGCTCGCCGTGGTCGCGGCCCGCGACGCCATCGCCGAGGCAGCCATGCAGGCTCTCGGCGCACCGGAGGCACAGCCATGACGGAGACGCGGCGCATCGCATTCACCTTGAACGGGGAGAAGCGGGAGTTCACGGTCTCGCCGGATGAGAAGCTCCTCCCCCTGCTCCGGCGCTCCGGATACAAAGGAGTCAAGTCCGGCTGCTCGGAGGGAGGCTGCGGGGTCTGCACGGTGATCATGGACGGCCGCGCCGTCCTGGCGTGCCTGCTCCACGCCTTCCAGGCGGACGGCCGCGAGGTCCAGACCATCGAGGGGGCCGGGGACTTCGAGGCCCCACACCCGTTCCAAAAGGCCCTCGTCGAAGAGAACGCCGTCCAGTGCGGCTACTGCACTCCAGGGATGGTGATGGCGGCCAAGGCCCTCCTGGACAAGCACCCGCATCCCTCGGAGGAGCGGGCCAAGGAGTACATGGACGGGGTCTTCTGCCGCTGCACCGGCTATGAGAAGATCTGGTCGGCGCTGCGCAAGATCAGCGCCCCCGCGGGAGGTCAGCCTCATGGCAGCTAGGAATTTCCGCATCGTGAACAAGTCGGTCCCCAAGCGGGACGCCCTGTCCTTGGCCCTGGGCAAACCCATGTTCGTGGCGGACCTGGCCCCGGAGAACGTCCTGTGCGCCAAGGTGCTCTGGAGCCCGCACGCTCACGCGCGCATCAAGTCCATGGACATCAGCGCGGCCGAGAATATCCCCGGCGTCGAGGCGGTCCTCTACCACGGCAATGTCCCGCGCGTGCCCCACACCACGGCCGGCCAGGGCTATCCGGAGCCCTCGGCCTATGACACCTTCATGTTCGACTCCAAGGTCCGGTACATCGGAGACCGCGTCGCCGCGGTCGCGGCGCGCACCCCCGAGATCGCGGAGCAGGCCCTGGCCGCCATCCTGGTGGAGTACGAACCCCTGGAGCCCGTCCTCTCCATGGACGAGGCGCTCCGCGAAGGCGCCCCGGTCATCCACGACGAGCCGGAGGCCCACATCCTGATCCCGGTCCCTTACGAACCCAAGCGCAACATCGCGGCCAAGGTCGGCATGGACCACGGGGACCTCGAGAAGGGCTTGAAGGGCGCGGATTTCTCCTTCGACCGCACCTTCGAGACCCAGTACGCCCAGCACACCCCCATGGAGCCGCACGTCGCCCTGGCCTATCTTGACGCCGAGGGACGACTCGTCATCGTGACGAGCACGCAGGTCCCGTTCCACGCCCGGCGCATCGCGGCGCAATCCATCGACATCCCGGTGCGCCGCGTGCGGGTCATCAAGCCGCGCATCGGCGGCGGATTCGGCGCCAAGCAGGAGGTCCTGCTCGAGGATCTCGTGGGCATGCTGGCCCTGAAGGCCAAGAAGCCGGTGATGCTGGAGTACACCCGCGCGGAGGAGTTCGTGTCCGCGCGGACGCGCCACCCCATGCGCGTCCGGCTCCGGACGGGCGTCATGAAGGACGGCCGCATCACGGCCGTGGGCATGGACGTCATCTCCAATACCGGCGCCTACGGCTCCCACGGCCTGACCGTGGTATGCAACACCGGGAGCAAGGTGCTTCCGCTCTACAAAGCGGAGAACATCCATTTCCAAGGGACCGCGGTCTACACGAACCTCCCCGTGGCCGGCGCCTATCGCGGCTACGGCGCGACCCAGGGCTACTTCGGCATGGAGATCCTGGTCGACGAGATGGCCGAGGCCATCGGCATGGACCCGCTGGAGTTCCGCCTGCGCAACCACATCCGCAAGGGCGAGGGCTCTCCCGTGTTCCAGGCCCTGGGCGAAGGCAAGGAGGGCGTGGAGCAGAAGATCGATTCCTGCGAGCTCGACCGATGCATCAAGCTGGGCGCCAAAGAGATCGGCTGGCGCCGCCGCAAGGACCACACCAAGAAAAAGGGGCGGTTGCGCACCGGCATCGGCATGGCCGCCCTCATGCAGGGCTCGAGCGTGCCGGAGATCGACATGGGAGCCGCCTCCATCAAGATGAACGACGACGGCTCGTTCAACCTGCTGATGGGGGCCACGGACCTCGGGACCGGGAGCGACACCATCCTGGCCCAGATCGCGGCCGAGGCCCTAGGCACGGACATGGAGCACATGCTCGTCTACTCCTCGGACACGGACCTGACGCCTTTCGACGTGGGCGCCTACGCGTCGAGCACCACGTACCTGACCGGGACCGCCGTGCAGAAGGCGGCCCTGAAGGTCCGCAAGCAGATCATCGAAGTGGCCGCGGAGATGCTGGGCAAGCCTCCGTCCGAGTTCGACATCATCGACTCCAAGGTCGTGGCCAAGGACGGGAGCAAGTCCCTGAGCTTCAAGGATGTGGCGCTGCGCTCGCTCTACGCGACGAACCAGTTCCAGATCATGGATACGGCGTCGCACATCACGCACAAGTCCCCCCCTCCCTTCTCCGCGCACTTCGCGGAGGTGGAGGTCGACACCTTCACCGGACGGGTGCGGGTGCTGCGCTACGTGGCGGCGGTGGACTGCGGCACGGCCATCAACCCGGCGCTCTGCGAGGGCCAGACCGAGGGCGGCGTGATGAACGGCATCTCCTACGCCCTGACCGAGGAGTACCTCTTCAGCAAGACCGGCAAGATGCTCAACCCGAGCCTGCTCGACTACCGCATCTTCTCCATGCGCGACAAGCCGGAGATGAAGACCATCCTGGTGCCGAGCTACGAGAAGACGGGTCCGTACGGCGCCAAGAGCGTCTCGGAGATATGCATCAACGGTCCGGCCCCGGCCATCGCGAACGCCATCTACAACGCGGTGGGGGTGCGGCTGCGTACGCTGCCCCTGACGCCGGAGAAGGTCTGGCGCGAGCTGCAGAAGATGCAGCCCGCTAAGATCACGGTCACGGCGGGATAGCTCCCGGTCGGTGAAAACCCTCAGCACCGCGGCGTCGAATCCGCAGCACGTCGAGATGCTCCTCGCGGCCATGCGCGAGATCGGGCTCTTCGATCCCCTGTCCGACGAGGACCTCCGGGTCCTGGCCTATTTCGTGAGCGCGGTGGAGTTCGACGAGGGCGAGACCGCGGTGCAGAAGGGAGACCTCGGGGACACGTGCTACATCATCTGCTCGGGACGCGCGGAGGCTCGGGCCCCGGGCATCTGGGGCGATGAAGTCCTCGGTTCTCTCGGGCACGGCGACTTCTTCGGCGAACTCGCCCTGCTTTTGGACCAACCCAGGAACGCGGATGTGGTCTGTCTGGAAGCCGTGCGCTGCCTCGCCCTGGGCCGGTCGGACCTGGAGACGCTCATGACGCGCAGTCCGGACGTGGCGGAGCTCGTCCGAGCCATCGCCAGGCGGCGCTTCGAGGAGTCGTCATGAGACGGTCTCTGCCGTTCCGGAAGCTCCGTCCCGACGCGCGCATCCCGACCCGCGCGCACGAGGACGACGCCGGGGTGGACCTCTACTGCGCGGAGGATGTCCGTCTGGCCCCGGGCGAAGGCCGGGTGATCGGGACGGGCGTGGCCGTGGCGGTCCCTGCCGGGTATGTGGGCCTGGTGGCGGACCGCTCCTCCATGGCGCGCAAGGGCCTGAAGACCGCGGGAGGCGTCATCGACGCGGGCTACCGCGGAGAGGTCGGGGTCGTGCTCTGGAACATATCACGCGAGCCGGTGGAGCTCAAAGCCGGGGACCGCGTGGCCCAGCTCCTCGTCCTGCCCGTCGCCGTCCTGCCCGTGAGCGAGGCCGACGAACTCGATGCCACGCAGCGGGGCGCGGGCGGCTTCGGAAGCACCGGGAGCTAGCGGAGAGGATTCACCCGCCGACCACCGGCCGGAACTTGTAGCCGTAGACCCGGGGCCCGGCCTCGCCCGTGGAGCGGATGAGGCGGGTCACCATCTGGACGCGCATGCCGATGGACAGATCCTCGGGCTCCGCGTCCGTGATCTGGGTCAGGAGCATGGGGCCCTCGTCGAGCTTCACGAGCCCGATCACGTTGGGCACGTCCTTGGGATAGCCGCGTTGAAGCTGGTAGAGCTCGCTGAAGCTCCAGAGCGTGCCAGCCCCCTTGAACCGGTGCAGCAGGCTCTTGCGGCTGGAGCAGGAAGGGCAGACTTGCCGGGCGGGGAAGCTCAGGGCCCCGCAGTCCTCGCACCGGCTGCCTTCCAGCCGGTACAGCGTCCCCCTGAGCCGGTGAAAGCGCGGAAGTTCCATGGTCAGTCCCCCGCCGCCAAGATGTGCGTGTAGACGCTCGAACCGCTGCCGCCGATGTTCTGCGTCATGGCCACGCGGGCTCCCGGCACCTGGGAGGCGCCGGCTCCTCCCCTCAATTGGACGGCCGCGTCCACGATCTGCAGGACCCCGGTCGCGCCCACCGGATGGCCGCGCGCCTTGAGCCCTCCGCGCGTGGCGATGGGGACCTTGCCCGTGGGCCCGATCTCTCCTTCCATGGCCAGCCGGACTCCCTTCCCGCGGGGAGCGAAGCCGCCGGCCTCCAGGGAGAGGGCCGCCATGATGCAGAAGGCGTCATGGAGCTCGAAAAGGTCCACGTCCTCGGGCTTGAGCCCCGCCTGGGCGAAAGCGCGGCGGGCCGAGGCCTCGGCCGCGGAGAGCCAGAGCGGGTCCTTGCGCGCGGCCACGGCGATGGTGTCCGTGGCCGCGCCGCTGCCGGTCACGCGGATGGGCCGGACTCCGGGCTTCGGCCGCGCGCTCAAGAGCACCGCCGCGGCCCCGTCGGAGATCGCGGAGCTGTCGAGCAGGTTGATGGGGCTGGCCACCATGCAGGACTTGGCGTAATCCTTCGCGGTGACCGCGCGGGGGAACATGGCGTCCTCGTTGGACGCCGCGTTGCGGTGGGCGTTGATCGCGAAACCCGAGAAATCCTCGTGCTTGTAGCCGTTCTCATGCATGTAGCGCCGCATGATGAGCGCGTTCAGGGCGACGAAGGTCGCTCCATGGAGGTTCTCGCTGTCGCCGTCCGCGGCGAGGGCGAGGCCGGACGACACCGCATCCGGCAGGAGGTCTGACATCTTCTCGACCCCGACCACGAGCGCGCTCTCAGCCGCGCCGGACGCCACGCGCAGATAGCCCTCCCGGAACGCCGCGCCCCCGGAGGAGCAGGCGGACTCGACCTTCACGGCCTCCACCGGGGTCAGGCCCGCGCTGTCCGCCACGAAGACCCCGAGGTTCTCCTGGGAGGCGAGCTCCCCGGAGAGCATGTTCCCCACGATCAGGCAGTCGGCGGTCGTGGCTTGCGCCTCCGCCAGAGCCTTGAGCGCCGCCTCGACGGCCAGATCCTTGAGCGAGCGGTCCCAAAGCTCCCCGATCCGGGTCTGTCCCATCCCTGCGATGTAGACGTCGCGCATTTCAAAAGCCTCAGTGGGTCCGGATCTTGCCGGCGTTATGGAGATACCGGGCGTACTCGGTCACGGGCTGGCGGCGGTCGAGCAGGCAGTCCACGGAAGGCGCGTCGCCGCGGCGCAAGGCCACGTTCTCGGTGGTCTCGAACACGAAGCCGTCGCTCCCGGCCCCGGACCCGTAGCTGACCATGAAGATGCGCTCGCCTGGAGAGGCGACATCGAGCACGGCCGCCAGGCCCAGGAGCGAGCTCCCTGCGTAGGTGTTGCCGATGCGCTTGCAGACCAGGGACTTCTCGAACTGCTCGGGCGCAAATCCCAACTCCTCGGCCGCCTCGCGCGGGAAGCGCGGGTTCGGCTGATGGAACACGGCCCAGCGGAAATCCGAGGGCTTGAGGCCGGTCTCCTCGAGGAGGGCGCGCGCGCAGCCCAGGGTGTGGTGGAAATAGGCCGGCTTCCCCGTGAAGCGCATCCCGTGCTCCGGATAGCGCATGTGGGCCCGCCGGAAGAAATCCGCCGTATCCGTCACGAAGCTCCGGCTCGCCACGAGCCGGGCCGCGGCGGACTCGGCCGGGCCGAACACGTAGGCGGCCCCGCCGGCGGCCGCGGTGTACTCGAGTTCGTCGCCGGGTTTGCCCTGGGCCGTGTCCATGCCGATCGCCATGGCATACTCGGCCATGCCCGAGCCCACGAAAGCCGCCGCCATCTGCATCGCCTCGGACCCGGCCTTGCAGGCGAACTCCAGGTCTGCGGCGTTCACGAAGGGGGTCGCGCCGATGGCCTCCGCGACCACGGTCGAGGACGGCTTGACCGCGTAGGGCTTGGATTCCGTGCCGACCCATACCGCCGAGAGCTTCCGAGGGTCGATCCCAGCCCGGGCTACCGCTCCCCGGGCGGCCTCGATGGACATGGTGATGGTGTCTTCGTCGGCGCCCGGGAAGGATTTCTCCGCCACGGGGAAGCCCCGGCCCAGACGTCCCCAGATCTTGGCGATGGAGCGCGCGTCGATGCGCAGGCGCGGGACATAGGCGCCGTAGCCGCAGAGTCCTACCGGACGGACTGTCTTCATGATCAGGATGCTCCCGCGATCGAAAAAAAACGAATGCTGATTATAGCACACAAGTCTCGGGAACCGCCGCTATTTCCCAGCCGGCCGGCCCTTGAGATGGCGGTCGAAGAAGCGAAGCAAGGACTCCAGGATCCGCGGCTCCAAGAACTCCGGCCCGCCGTGACCCGCGCCCGGGAGCACCTGGAGCTGAGCCTCCACCCCGGCATCCTTGAGCGCCTTGAAAAAGGATCGGCTCTGCTCCACCGGCACGATGGGGTCCTTGTCCCCGTGCAGGATGAACGTCGGGGCATCCCCAGGGCTCACGTTCATGATGGGGCTGGCCCGGGCCGACTCCTCGGCGTTCGCGGGCCAGACGCCTCCGAGCAGCAGGGACGCGGGAGAGTCGGGCCTGCGGGGATCGAGAGGGCCTCCGGCCTCGACCTGATGGACGAGCCTGACCAAGTCCTTGGGGCCGCACAAGTCGCAGACCACCCGCACCCCCCCCTCCGTGGTCCCGAGCAAAGCCGCCAGGTGACCGCCCGCGGACGCGCCCCAGGCTCCGATGCGGTCCGGGTCCAGGCCGTACGTTTCGGCATGCGCCCTAAGCCAGCGCACCGCGGCCCTGCAATCCTCGATCTGGGCGGGGAAGAGCGCGTGCTGGCTGAGCCGATAGTTGATGCAGGCCACCGCGTACCCGCGCTTCGTCAGAAGGTCCGCGGGGCAGGGAGCCTTATCTCCCCCCCTCCATGCCCCGCCGTGTATCCAGATGACGAGGGGACGCTTCCGTCCGTTCTCAGGCAGATAGAGGTCCAGCCTCTGGCGCTGCTCCCCCTTCTCCACGTAGGGGATGTCGCGCAGGACCTGCCCGTCTCGCGCCTGGACAAGCGCAGGCCAGAGAAGCAGGGTCCCTAGGAGGAGCACGCCACGGCCCGCGCGCCCTTCTTGGGACGCGCGGAGCCCCCGCGCATCCGCCTCACGCCTTTCCCAGAGGCGGCGGAGCACCGGGATGCCTCCGCATCCCAGGGCTTCAGGGGCTCGAAGCGCCCCTGGAAGAACCGGAGCACCTTCGGCTCATACACGAACCGCAGGCCGCTGATCGTCTCGCGCTTCGCGTAGAGCCTCTTGATGCCCTCCACCACGTAGTCGATGTGCGAGTTGGTGTACACCCTGCGCGGGATGGTGCAGCGCACGAGCTCGAGCTTGGGCTTATAGTTGAGCCCGGTCTTGGGGTCGCGTCCCTTGCTCACGTTGCCCCGCTCCATCGCGCGCACGCCGGTCTCGATATAGAGCGCGGCCGTCAGCGCCTGCGCCGGATACTCCTCCTGGTCCACGTGCGGGAGGAAGCGCTTGGCGTCGAGGAATATCGCATGGGAGCCGGCCGGGACCACGATGGGGACCTTCGCTGCGATGAGCTTCCTGCCGAACTCCTGAGTCTGCTCGACGCGCATCCGTATGTAGTCGTCCTCGAGCGAGTCGAGCAGCCCCCGGGTCAGAGCCTCGAGGTCCTTGGTGTCCATGCCGCCGTTCGTCACCTCGCCCTCCCAGACCCTGAGCATCCGCCGAAACCTCTCGGCGAGCTCGGAGCTGTTGCAGGCGAGGAGTCCGCCCATGTTGACGAGGAAGTCCTTCTTGCAGCTGATCGTGCAGCCGTCTCCGTAGCTCATCATCTCGCGCAGGATCTCGCGCACGGTACAGCCGGAGTAGGCGGGGTCCTTCATCTTGATCATCCACGCGTTCTCCACGGAGCGCGTCGCGTCGAACATGATCGGGATCCCGTGCTTCTGGCACAGCCGCGAGAGCTCGCGCAGGTTGTCCATGGAGAACGGCTGTCCGCCGGCCATGTTCACGCAGCTCTCGTGGCTGACGTAGGCGATGTCGCGCGCCCCGACGCGGCGGATGAGGTCCTCGAGCTTCCGGATGTCGATGTTGCCCTTCCACGGGAACGTGCTCGCCGCGTCGTGCGCCTCGTCGACGATGACGTCCACGAAGACGCCGCCCGCCATCTCCTGATGGAGCTTGGTCGTGGTGAAGTACATGTTCCCGGGGACGCTCTGGCCGGGGCGTATCATGCACTGCGACATGATGTGCTCCGCGGCGCGCCCCTGGTGCGTCGGGATGATGTGCTCGAAGCCGAGCACCTCGCGGAAGGTCTCGACGAGCCGCTCGTAGTGCTTGTTGCCGTAAGGAGTGTCGGAGGTGTTGGTCATCCCCTCCCACTGGTCGCAGCTCATCGCCGAGGTGCCGCTGTCGGTCAGGAAGTCGATATAGACGTCCTCGGACTTGAGGAGGAACGTGTTGTAGCCGGCCTCTTCGATGGCTTTCCGGCGGTAGGCCTCCTCGGTCACCTTGAGAGGCTCGAAGATGGCGATCTTGTAAGGCTCGTACATGCGTCCCGTGGAGCGCTGGGTGCGGGGGAGGCTCACGAAGAGGCGCTCGTTCGCGGGCTCGAACTCCGCCTGGTCCGCGAACTCGGGGTTGTTCGTCAGCCTGAGGCCGGTGATCTCGCTTCGACACGCGTAGACCGCGGCGATGACGTCCGCGACCTCGCGTATGTGGTTGCGGGTGTATGCGCAGCGCGGCAGCTCGAGGATCAGCCTGGCCGCCCCGTTGCCCTCGGTCTGATAGGCCCACGAGCCGTCGATGCGGCCCCGTATCCCGCCCTGGATGTAGAGCGCCGCCGCGAGCACGGACTTCGAGTTGGCCTCCTTCGGAAGGTGCGGAAGGAACTTCGCCACGTCGAGCGCGATCCCGTTGACGCCCCGGCTGGCGGGCACGCGCTCCTCGACGAGCATGGAGTGGAAGGCCGCCAGCTGATCCTGCCGCCACTCGATGAGCTCGGTCTTCGCCATCTCATCGATGCCGATGGCGAACGTCTCCATGGCCCGGCCGGTCATGCCGCCGTAGGTGTGCAGCCCCTCGAACACGACGACCTGGTTGCGCAGAGCGTCGAACGTCGCGGGGTCCTTGCAGGAGATGAAGCCCCCGATGTCGGACCGCGGGTCCTGGCTGGCGTCCATGAGGACGATGTCCGCCGCGGCCACGATGCCCCGGACGGCCTCCGACAGGGCCTTCCGGGAGTCCGTCTTCAGCGTCCACCAGGCGTTCCCCAGGACATTGGAAATGTCGATGACGAGCGGCAGGCCGCGGGCCGAGGCGAGCTTGCGCACGGCCTGGAGGTTCTTCACGGAGAACGGCTGCCCGTTCCAGGCGGCGGGGCAGGTCTCGAGATGGATGTAGGCCGCGCCGTCCTTGCCGAGGCCCTTGAGCTTCGCCTCGAGCTTGCGCAGGTCGACGTCGCCGCCGAAGTGCTCTGGCCCCTTGTAGAGAGCCGCCGCGGCGCAGGTGACGTCGACGCTCTTGCCGCCGTTGGCCTGCACGAGCCCCTCGTCGCGGCCGCGGTTGTGGAGCACGGTCTGGCCGCTCTTGAGCAGCGTGGTCACCAGGAGCTTCTCGGCGCCGATCCCGTTGTGCGTGGGGACGATGTTCCCGAGGCCGAGGACCCTGAGGGCGCTCGTCTCGAGCTTGTAGTAGCTGCGCGCGCCCGCGTAGGCCTCGTCGCCGATCATGAGGGCGGCCTTCTGGAAATGGGACCACGCGGACATCCCGCGGGCGACCATGTCGAACTGGATGTGGTCCGAAGAAACGCCGAGAGTGTTGAACTTGGCCGCCTTGATGATGTTCCAGCGCTCGTACGGTTTGAGCGCCTTCATCTTCTTGACTTCCTTGATCTTGTACGGTTCAGCGAGCATGCGTCCTCCTGGAGCGTATATTCTACTTAGTTTTGAAGGGCGGCTCCCGCACGGCGGGTAGGTCTTTCGGGGAAGGCCGCGCCTGGGACCTTCGGACCGGTGAATGGTTTCCATTCATTCAATACTTTTCGCCGGCCTCCTGTTAAGCTAAAGGCAGGAGGCAGGGGCTCAGGAGCCCCAGTCTCCGAAGCGAGAGGTTCTTCCTCTCGCGCAGGAGGCCAGCCATGAAAGACACAACCTACTCCGACAAGCCGAGCACGAGACTGATGACGGTGTGGGGGCGGCGGCTGCGCAACAAGCAGGCCGCGGTCATACCGGTGTTCGTGGGCGGGAAGTGGACCTACCAGATCCCCCGCGGACCGCAGAGGGTGATGACCCTGAGGGTAGGCCCTGAGTCGCGTGGGAAGTAGGCCGTTTTCCAGCGCTTTCCTGCCCTCAAGGCCCAGATGATCCCCTGAAGGCGAGGGTATACTGGGTCTTGATGACTACCCCCTTCCTGCTCGCCGCTCTCCTGACTCCGGCCTTCTCTCAGACGCGCACCCAGGTCGCCCCGGTCATCCTTTCGCTTCCCAGCGTGATCCCCGCTGCGGGGGCGGGGCAAGGGCTCGCGTCACCGACGCTGCTGCCCGCCTTCTCCGCTCCCGCGTCACCGCTGGTCGCCCCTTTAAACTCGGTCCTGCCCAAGGCGCAGGCCTTGTCTCCTGCGGCAGTAACCCCGGTAGCCGTACTGTCCGTATCTGGGAACGGACCTCTCCGGCCTGTGGCTCCCGCAGCGCGTCCGCGCCAGGAGTCTTTGCGCGAGCGGCTCGGAGAGCAGGTCCGAGGGATCCAGGAAGCCGCAGGACGGGACTCCTCCGGCCGTGGGACCCAGCAGGCGCTCGACCAGCTGTTCCTCGGGGACAGAGCGTCCTCGGACCTGGTCAACGACGAAGGGATCCCCGTCACCGGCAGAGCGGCGGAATACTATAGGGAAGTCCGCCGTTTCGTGGACAAGTATGGGGACACGCTGGACCTGAGCGAAAGCCTGGATGTGATGGACGATTCCTACGGCGACGTCTGGGCCAAGCTCAAGGCCATCGAGGCGGTGGCCCAGAGCCGCGGAGTGGAGAAGCACAACACCCATCTGGAACAGACCCTGCTCTGGGTGGATGGAGTCATCGAGGACAAGGGCAAGCGCACCGCCATCAACACGTATCGGGTATACTTCCACCACGCCGAGAACCCCCTCTCCGAGATCGAGGAAGGCATCCGCCGGGCGGACAGCTATCTGAATGAGACCCTCTCGCATCTCTCCTCGCGCGGCAAGGCGGAGAAGGCCATGGGCAAGTTCGACGAGGTCCTGCTCGCGTTCGATACCCGGGGCTACAAGGAGGTCAAGGAGCACCTCAAGGCCCGCGAGAAAGAGGTGGCAAAAGCCTTCGGCAGCCGGTTCCGCTTCGTGTTCCTGGACGAGTTCGCGGAGCTCCCCAGGGGCGAGACCCAGCTCCGCCGGGAGCTGGGCGAGTTCATCGCGAAGTACAAGGGCGACGAGGGGCTCTCGAAGATCATCGAGGGCGTCATCTACAGCCGCTACGTGGGCCTGCTCCTGGAGCTCAAGACCCTGGAGCATTTCCACCTCCAGGGCTATTCGATCCTCCAGAGCGGCCGCGAACTCTTCGACGCGGACGGCAAGTACCTCACCGAGCTCGACGCGGTCGTGCGAAGCCCGAGCGGGAAAGTCTCCCTGGTCGAGGCCAAGTCCGCGCGCGTCCCGCTCCCCCCTCGCCAGGTGCTCGAGGACAAGGTGGTCAAGAAGCTCGAGACCTACGCGAAGAACCGCCGGCTCCTGGAGTCCGCCATCGGCGTCCGCTTGGACGAGGTCGTATTCTCCTTCGACGTGGGCTCGAACACGGGGCTGGAGCCGTTCCTGCGCGGCCAGGAGAAGGCCCTGAGCGAGAAGTACGGGTTCCGGGTCCGGTTCATCTTCATCGAGAGCTCGCCTAAATCCGGCCGGCGGTAAGTTGTACAATCGCTCCCATCGCCCGTCCCGCGAAAACTGATCTCGCCTGGAGCCTGTCCGCCGCCGCAGTCATGATCCTAGCCGCGGTCGTGCGGCTGCGCCTGCTCGGGGTCCCCTTGGAAAGGGACGAAGGCGAGTTCGCCTACATGGGGCAGCTCCTGCTCCAGGGCATCCCCCCTTATGCCGAGGCGTACAACATGAAGATGCCGGGCATCTACGCCGCCTATGCCCTCATCATGGCCGCTTTCGGGCAGACCTGCGCGGGCATACGCCTGGGGCTCCTCTTCGTGCACGCGGCCACCACCGCGGTCCTGTTCCTGCTCGCAAAAAGGCTCCTAGGGACACGCGCCGCACTCGTCTCGGTCTGCTCCTTCGTCATGGTCTCCTTGAGTCAGTCCGTCCTGGGCGCGTTCGCCCAAGCCGAGCACTTCGTCATCCTGTGCAGCGTCGCGGGCCTTTTCCTCCTCATTCGGTCCCGAGGGACGCTCTTCGCCGGAGCCCTGCTCCTGGGGACCGGTTTCCTCATGAAACAGCACGGGGCCGCATTCATCGCGATGGGAGCCTTCATCCTGGGCCGCAGGCTCAAAGAGCCTCGCGCCTGCGCGGTCTTCCTCTGCGGCGTCATCCTGCCCTTCGCGCTCACCTGCCTCATCCTCGCTCTCGCAGGCGTTTTCAGCCGGTTCTGGTTCTGGACCTTCACGTATGCCTACGAGTACGCCACCGCGACCTCCCTGCGTGAAGCCCTCCTCACCCTGGCCGACCGTCTGCCTGCCCTGGTGTCGACCACCTGGCCCTGGTGGGTCCTGGCCGGCTTCGGCGCCGCGAGTCTGCTCCAGGACAAGAAACTGCGTCCGGCCGCTCCGTTCCTGGCTGCCTTTCTAGGCTTCTCCGTCCTCTCCATCCTCCCGGGCTTCTATTTCACCAGGCACTACTTCCTCCTCCTTTTGCCCGCTGCGGCCTTGCTGGCCGGCGCTGGATTCGTCTCGAGACCTGCCCTTGCGATAGCGCTCCTCCTGCTCGCATCCGCCCGCTTCCTTTGGGCGGAGCGAGATTATCTGTTCCGCTGGGACCCGGCTACGGTCTCCAGGATGACCTACGGGGAGAACCCTTTCCCAGAGACCGTGGCCGTTGCGAAGTACATCGAAGCGAACACCTCCCCGCGGGACTGCGTCGCGGTCATCGGCTCGGAACCCGAGATTTATTTCTATTCGAAGAGGCGTTCCTGCACCGGCTACATCTACGCCTATCCCCTCATGGAGAGCCATCCCTACGCGCTCCAGATGCAGAAGGATATGATCCGCGAGATCGAGGCGAGGGCTCCCAAGATCCTGGTGTTCGTGGCCGTGCCCAACTCCTGGGCAAGGACGGAACGGTCCGAGACCCTCCTGCTGCGCTGGCTCGAGGATTACGAGAAGGGCTACGAACAGGTCGGCCTCGTGAAAATGGCCCCTCCCCTATGGATATCCATCCTCAAGAGGAAGGCCCCTTGAAAATCCGCGGTTTTCGGTCTATCTGATGGGTATGGAGGAGCAGCGGAATAAGCCGTCCAGGCGCGGTCCGGGCGACTTCATCCTCATCGCGGTGGTCCTGGCCTTCTGCGCCGTGGCCCTGCGCCACATCATACTCAGCCGCAAAGACGAATCCAAGACGCAACTGACCCCGGTCCTGGGGACCGGCGGCATGGACCTGCTCTGGAACAACGTGGTCAAGCCCGCCAAGGACACCGGCGCCGACAGCCGGCCGAAGAAGGACTCCATGATCGTCTGGGACGAGCCTCGGCCGGATTACAGGGGCTCGCGCAAGCCCGAGTTCGAGGAGCCTGAGGAGGAGGAATTTGAGGAGGAGCCTCCTCCGGAGCGCGAGGAGGATCCGCTCGAGGACTTCCCGCCCGAGCAGCCGCAGCCCAAGCCCACTCTCAACAAGATGCCGTTCTCCTTCACCAGCGAGAGGCAGGGAGGGCAGTCTTCCTCGGCGTTCATGCCCTACCCGAAGCCGGTGCAGCAAGCCGCTCCCGCGCAAGAGGCGCCGGCCCCCACGACCGAGGGCAAGACGGCTCCGAGCAAGGCCGAACACGAGCGCCGACCCTGGCGCAGCAACCAAAGGCGCTGAAAAGCCTCACAGAAGTCACTTTACCAATCACTTTACTTATACTTTACTTATTTGTATGATGCATTCATGCCCTTCACCCCGACGTTCCAGACCACACCCCATCTCCTCAAAGTTCTCGAGGAGATCGCCACCCTCAACGCCCGCATCCAGAGCGCGGCCGTAGGCGTCAGTTGGATACCCAACCTCCAGAAAGACGCCGCCGCCCGCCAGACCCACGGCTCCACGGCCATCGAGGGCAACCCCCTGACCCTGCCCGAGGTCGAGATCGTGGCCGCAGGCGGAAGCCTCCCCCATGCCAAGCCTCGATCCGTCCAGGAAGTCTTGAACTACCTGGCCGTCCTGCGCTTCATCGAAAAGAACGCCAAGGCCGACAAGATCGAGACCCGGGACGTGTTGAAGCTGCATTCGTTCATGGGCCAAAAGGGCGCGCTGGACCGTGAACCCATCGGCCTGTTCCGACCCTACCAAGTAAAGGTCGGCATGCACATGCCCCCCGCCCCAACGGATGTGCCCCGCCTCATGGCCGAGCTCCTGGAGTGGCTCAACGGCCCTGGCCGCGCTTGGCCGGCGGTCGTAAGCTCGGCCATCCTCCATTACCGATTCGAATTCATCCACCCCTTCGGTGACGGCAACGGCCGCGTCGGCCGAGCTCTAGCCACCTGGGAACTCTACCGCAAGCAGTTCGATACCCACCACATCTTTGCCGTGGATGAAGTCCTCCTGGAAGACCGGCAGAGCTACTACCGCGCCCTGCACCGCGTCCAGATCGAAGGCCAAGAGCTTTCCGGCTGGGTGGAATATATCGCCGAAACCATCAACGAGGTCCTGGGCCGCACATGGAAACGCATCCAGGCCGTCAGTGCCTCGGCCAAGGGCAAGGCCCTGACCCTGACGCCGAAACAGGAAAAGCTCGTCTCCCTCCTGCGCACTTCGCCGCTCGGCATCCAGGAAATACAGGACGCGCTCAAGGTCACGAAGCCGGGAGCCCACTTCATCCTCAAGCCTCTCCTTGCGGCAGGCTTGGTCAAGCGCGAGGGTGGCCACAAGACCGGGAAATACGCCCTGGCCTGATCGTCGACGGAAACCGCACCTTACGGCGTTCACATGATACGGTATGCGACGGGGTCAGCAGGAGCGGGTGGGAGAGGGACGGCGCATGTATCCGACGTCTTCCAGAGGGATACAGTGCAGTGCCGCTCCCATGGCCCGGCACACGTGTCCAACGTCTTCCAGATGGACACGGTGCCGTACCGCTCCGCAGTACGGATGGGCCATGGGACTGGGCATCCTCAGGAGAGGGTGTGGAGGCCCGGTCCCGCGGCACGGCGGGCCGAGTGGGACATAAGGGCCGTTTTCGTTACTACGGGTAACATATGAGCCTGGGACCCATGATCGACATCTCCTGCGGAATCTTATCGTTCCCCTCGAACTTGGCGACCCGGACGCCTTCCTTGGAGAGCAGGCGGTACTTGGTCCTATCCTCGCCCAGTGGGAAGGGGGCTTCTTGACTCCTGGCCGGAGGGAAGCCGGATGCGCTATGCTATGCTCCGGAGGGTGGGATATGGCGATCGAACTCGACAAGAAAGGAACACTCATACCCCTGACACTGGCGATCGCCGCTGCCGCGGTCTACCTCATGGTCCTGACGAGCCGGGAGCGGGGCCTGATGAAGGGCTACGAGCTCGCGAGCGTCCTCGTCGCCAAGACCGACCTGCCGGAGCGGGCCCTCATCAACGAATCCATGGTGAACACGGTCAAGATCCCGATGAAGTACGTGGCCGCCGACGCCATCGAGGTCCGCGATCCATCCGACATCAAGCTCATCAACAGCATGGTGGCGCGCATCCGCATCCCGAAGGGGAACCAGCTGACCAAGTCCGCCCTGGTGTCCATCTCCCCCACGTCCGGCATGGCCATGAAGATCCCTCCCGGCTACCGCGGAGCGGTCCTCCCGGTGGACAAGAACCTCATGGGCATGATGAAGCCCGGGGACCGGGTGGACATCGTCATCGCGTTCAAAGCGGAGATGCCCGGGCAGGTCAAGCGGGTGGTGGCCGCGACCGTCCTGCAGAACGTCCTCGTCCTGGGCGTTGGGAACGACCTCGGCCAGGGCATCGACGCGAAGAGCGCCTCCAAGAAGCAGGAGGAGGACGAGAAGACCATGGCTTTCGCCGAGGAAGGCTTCGCGAGCGTCGCCGTCAACCCCTTGGAGTACCAGTACCTCGTCCTGGCCCAGGAGCAGGGGAAGGTCCACGTCGCGCTGCGGGGCATCGGGGACCTGGAGATGCACCCCATCCGGATGGCGACCCTCTCCGAGTTGTTCGGGAACTAGCCCATTCGCTGAAGCTCTTCCGTCCGCTCAGGGCCTCTCCTCTTGAGCTCGACTCAAACTTTTCTTCGTCCCCGGCGTCAGGACACAGTTTCTATTCGAGGTCTGGTCCCTTAAACTTATCGCCAGCCTCTGCTTCAGGCAATTGAACGCAATCTCACAAAGAAAGCTTCCCCTTATCGTTACGGTACGGCTATTTCTCTATACTCTCCTCCACAAAGCCCTGCACTGCCGCTGGTGCCGCTGGGGTCTGTTTGCGCAGAGACGTCCTCGCGACACCCCCCAAGAAAAACACATCCGTCGCGAAATCCGCGAACCGGGCCCAACGGTCCCGCAGCTGCGAGGCGTCCTGTTCGTAGCCCCTGACAGGGCGTCCCTCCACCGAGTGGTCCCCTGCCTTGAGCCCTTTGCGGATGTTGTCCTCGTATCGCCTGGCGATCTCCTCGGCCGCCTCCTGCGGTATGTCGAGCTTGGAACTGAGCACGATTCCGAGCGCCTCCCTCGCGGGGCCCATGTCGATCCGCGCGCCCCTCGCGTGATCCGACACCATGCTGGAGAATTCCGAAATCATCTGGAGGACATCCTCTCCCAATTCCCCCTTGATCCTCGCCACCTCTTCAGGCTTTCCTTTCCCATCGACCACGCGTCCGACCAAGCCCGCCTTGTCCGTCTCCTGAGCGGCCGGGCGTCCGGCTACTAGGGAGAGTCCTATGAGCGCCAAGCAGGGGATATTCATCGCTACCACCTCCTGAAGCAAGTATGACGGCGCCGGTATCGGAAAGCCTGTATCCAAAGGCCGCCCTTCACGAGGGGACCTAAGGCCTGCGGACTGTCCCAGGTCGGCTAGAAGCGCGGTTGCGGCGGGGCGAAGCGCATTAGCCTGGTTCCGTCATGTTGCGGAAGTCACGCATAATATCAAGAAAACATGCCGGTATTTCGGCATCAGTCGCTCGAATTACTATTTCTGGTATTGGCGATATGAGAAAAATGGGGCTGGGCTGAAAAACAGAAGGTGCGGCCAGCCGGCCGTTCAGCTCATCATACTACTCGCCGGGCTTCTTATCCTGTACCAGCCCTTCTCTGGGGGCCCCGCCCGACATGCGCAGGCGGATGCGGTTGATGATGTCCTTTTTCAACTGTTCTTCCTTCTGCTTCTGGGTCAGGACCCTCTCCTTGGACTTCCTTGGACGCGGCTTGCGCTTGGAGGGTTTGGGAATCACAACAGAAACAGGGGGCACCGGCTCGGGTTCCGCTTGCACGGGAGGCGGCTCAGGCGCGGGCTGAACCGGAGGAGGCGGAGCCTCCGCGGGAGGAGCCTTCTTCCCGCGGAAGGCGAAATAGGCTCCCAGGAGCAGCAGAAGCAGGATGATGATCGCGCCGATCATGACGCTGCGGCGCTTGTGGATCGGCTGTCTTTCAGGCAGCGGCGGCTTCTCCTCTTGTACAGGCTCCGGAGGAGGCGGCTCGGGAATGACCGGCTCTACCGGTTCAGGAGCAGGAAGGTCGGGAACGACGGATTCCTGGGCCACAGGTTCAGGGACAACGGGTTCCACCACGACCGGCTCCGGAGGAGCCTGCTGTCGAGCCCTCAGCAGTTCCATCTCCTCTTGAAGCAGCGTCATCCGGGACTTGAGGTCGCTGATATCCTCGGCATGAGAAGGCTCGGCCAGTGAACCGAGCCTCGCGCTCAAGGCCTCGATCGCGCCCCGCAGCTGCTCGACGGCCGCGCTCTTCTCAGCCTCCGTGCGCTGGAGCTCCGACACGGCCTCCGGAAGCCCGGTCAAAGGCTCCAGCCGGGCCGTGAGCCCCTCCAGGAGTCCTTTGAGCTCGGCGCTCTCCCGGGCCGAGGCCTCGAGCTGCGCCTTGAGCCCGGTCAGCTCCTCGTCCCTACGGCTGAGTTCGCTCTGCACGCCGCGCAGACGGTCCTCTAGGCGTTCGGTCTTCTCCAGCAGGCCGCCGAGCACCGAAAGGTCGCGCAAGGTGGGTTCCGGCGGAAGGAATCCTCTCGCCTGGGGCCGGAAGAGGAGCGCCAGCCTGGGCACCGACGCGGCTTGCGCCCAGTCGCCCTCCTCCGTCTCGGGATAGACCAGGCTGTCCTCGTCGAAATGGGGCAAAGCCCGCAGCTCCTCAGGAGCGAAGGGGCCTTTGACCCGGTCGTCTTCCAGGATCCAATACCGGACGGACATCCTTCAATAAGGATAAGGGAACAGGCGGGATCGTGCAATATCCAAAGGGTTACGGCTGGTAGAAGGCCGTCCCGTGGACGAGGCGCCTGCGCAGAAGCCCTTCCTTGAGCAAGGCCTCCACGTGGGCCCTGGCCTGCGGCACGGATATGCCTAGGCCGCAGGCCAGGTCTTTCACGGTCCCCGGATGCCTCCTGAGCATCTCCAGCACCTGGCTCTTCCCCGCGCCTGCCTCGTGCTCCTGCCGCGTCCCCTTGAACTCCGCGATGATCTCCGCGCGCGGCCCGAACAGGGGGAGCAGCCTCTCGAGCTCCCGCCTGGACGCGGCCCGCGCGTCCGCGTCCGCCGGAGGCCGGGTCACGGTGTTGAGCTGCACCCGGTCCGGCCGGATGCGCCGGACGATGGCGGCCAGCTTCTCCGCATGCTCCGGCGCCGCGCTCTCCCCGCCCAGAAGCAGGAGCTCCAGCCAGTATTGTCCCCGGAACTCCTTGCGGAACGCGACCAACCCGTCCACCATCTTCCTGAAAGAGACTGCCGCATGGGCCCGGTTGACCTTGCGGAACATGCGGCTGTCTCCAGCGTCGAGCGAGGGGAGGACCAGGTCGGCCCGGAGCAGGTCCTTGCGCACCTCCCGCTTCCAAAGGAGTCCGCCGTTGGTGAGCACCGCCACCGGGACCTTCGTGAAGGCCTTGATCCCGGCGATGATCCTCCCGATCCCCGAATGGAGGGTCGGCTCGCCCGACCCGCCCAAGGTCACGTGGTCCGGCTTGGCCCGCAGGCCTGCGCGGACCTGCGCAAGCAGGTCCACGACAGGCACCCACTCCTTGCGCTCCAGGGTCAGCCGCGTGGTGCGGCCGAGCTGGCAGTAGACGCAGTCGTAAGGGCAGGTCTTGTACGGGATCAAGTCCACGCCCAAGGACCTGCCCAACCGGCGCGACGGGACCGGTCCGAAGACGTAGGAAGGCAACTAGCTCAGCTCCCGCTCCAGGGCGTCCACCACGGCCCGGAGGACCTTGACCCGGGCCCAGTTCTTGTCCTCTCCCTCCACCAGGACCCAGGGAGCCCGCTCCGTGTTCGTGCGCTCGATCATGTCGCACGCCGCGGCCTCGTAGGCGTTCCACTTCGCCCGGTTGCGCCAGTCCTCCTCGGTGATCTTGTACTGCTTGTAGGCCTTCTCCTGGCGGTCCTTGAACCGCTTGAGCTGCTCCTCCGGGGAGATGGTGACCCAGAACTTCATCACGATTGTCCCGAACTCGGTGAGCTCGTCTTCGAAGGCGTTGATCTCCCCGAAAGCCCGGCCCCACGCCTCGGGCTTGGCGAAGCCCTCCACGCGTTCGACGAGCACGCGGCCGTACCAGGAACGGTCGTAGATCGTGACGCGCCCGATGCGCGGCAGGCCGCGCCAGAAGCGCCACAGGTACGGACGGGCCCGCTCTTCGTCCGTGGGGGCCGCGACCGAGCGCAGCTGGTAGTTGCGGGCGTCCAAAGCCTGCGTGATGCGGCGGATGCACCCGCCCTTGCCGGCCGCGTCCGACCCCTCGAAGACCAGCAGGAGCGAGCGCTTCGACTCCTCCCGGAGCCGCCGGGCGAGCAGCGCGAGGCGTCCCTGGAGCTTCTCGAGCTGCTTGTCGTAGTTCTTGTCGTCGAGCTTCTTGGTCAGGTCCATGCTGCGCAGCACGTTCTTGGGCTTGGGCTTGGGAAGGTCCGGGGTCTTCTCAGCCTTGGGCTGGGCCGCGGCCTCCTTCGCCTTTTTGCGGATGGCGTTCAGGATGCAGCGCACCCCGGCCAGGTCGCGATAGCGCCGATCCGTGGCTTCCAGGATGATCCAGGGGGCCTCGCTCGTGTTCGTCTTCATGATGGCCCGCTCGCTCACCTTGCGGAAACGGTCGTAGCGCTTGTGGAACTTCCAGTCCCGCGGGGTCACGCGCCACCGGTTGTCCGGATCGGCTTCCAAGTCCTTCAGGCGCTTCTTCTGCTCCTTCTTGGAGAGGTGGAACCAGAGCTTGACCAGGAGCACGTTCTCCTGGGCGAGCATGCGCTCGAACGCCGCCACCCGATCGAGCTGCCGGTCGAACTCGGCTTCGTCGTTCTTCTTGTACACGCGGTTGATGATGGGACTCGTGTACCAGGAGTTGAGCAGGAACGCGGCCTTGCCCTTGCCCGGAAGGACGCGCCAGAACCGCCAGAAGGGAGGGCGCTCGCGCTCCTCGTCCGTGGGTTCGGCCCAGGCATGGGTCTCGATGCCGCGCGCGTCGAGCCACTCCAGGAGCCGGTTGGCGAACTCGGTCTTGCCCGCGCCCTCGACCCCGCCGATGAGCAGCATCAGGGAGAAATCCGACTTGGCCAGGGTGTTCTGGGCCTCGAGAAGGTCCACGCGCAGCTTCGGGACCTCTTTCTTGAAATCAGCCTTCGAGACTTCGTTGCCGACTTCCGCGGTTTCGAACATGGTTCACCTCGATGGGGTCAAAGAGGATTCATTCTACAACAGTTTGCTAGTATCCAAGCATTATGAAGAACTCCATCGTCGTCCTGTCATGCCTTCTGGCCGCTTCCGGTTGCGTGAGCTCGCGCAAGTTCACAAAGCTCCAATCCGACGCCCAGGAGCTCAGCACGAAGCTCGCGGCGGCCGAGCAGCGCGCTACGGAACTCCAGGCGAGCCTGACCCGGCTCGACGAGCGGGCGGACTCCCTCTCGAAGGAGCGGGATTCCCTGCAGCAGGCCAACGCGGACCTCTCAAAGTCCCTCGGGGCCAAGCAGGACGAGCTCTCCAAGCTCAACGCCCGCCTGCAGTCCGACCTGACCGCGGCCAGGCTGGAGCTGACCCAGACCCAGGGCAAGGCCGCCAACCTGGAGTCGAAGGTCACGGAGTTCACGGCCCAGCTCGACCAGACCACGGTCAAGGCCGCGCAGCTCGCGACCGAGCGCGAACAGCTCCAGGAGGCGAACGCCTCCCTCTCAAAATCCCTGGGCTCCACCCAGAACGAGCTTTCCAAGACCGTGGCGAAGCTCTCCGAGGACAAGCGCACCCTGGAAGCCCGGGTCGCCGAGCTGAGCAAGACGGCCGAGGAGCTCAAGGCGAAGCAGGACCGGGAGCTGGCCCAGACCAAGGCGACCTACGAGAGCCTGATGGGAGAACTCAAGCAGGAGGTCTCGAAAGGGCAGGTCCAGATCACCCAGATGCAGGGCAAGCTCTCGGTCAACGTGGCGGACACGATCTTCTTCGATTCGGGCAAGGCCGACATCAAGGACAGCGGCCGCAAGGTCCTCGAGCGCGTGGGAGGCATCCTATCCCACATCTCGGACAAGCAGATCCGCATCGAGGGACACACCGACGACGTCCCCATCCGAGGCACCCTGAAGGAACGCTACGCGAGCAACTGGGAGCTCTCCGCCGCCCGTGCGACCATGGTCGCGCGGTTCCTGCAGGAGAAGGCCAAGGTGGACGGGGCCCTGCTCATCGCGGCCGGCTACGGGGAATACCGGCCGGTCGCTCCGAACGACACGGAAGCGGGGCGGGCCAAGAACCGGCGCATCGAGATCGTGCTCATCGACAAGGAGCTGGGAAGGGCGGCCCGGTAGCAGACATCTGACTTTTTACGACCGCTTTTGCTTCATGGAGGATTTCCTTAGAAAAAGAAAGAGCCGTTTTGGAAAACTTCGCCCTCACGCCGCTGTTGGCGTGAGGGCGAAGTACGGCGCACGAAGCGCCGAGAAGACGCCGTTCTAGAGCAGTTTCAGCAGTTCCGACGGTTCCCGCACCAGCTCTTTCGCCCCCGCGTCGAGCAGTTCCCGGGCGTCCCTGAACCCCCACAAGGCTCCGACCGGGAACATGCCCGCGGCCACCGCGGTCCGCATGTCCGTGCTCGTATCCCCAAGGTACAAGACCCGCGCCGCGGGGACCCCGAGCCCCCGGGCGACCTCCAGCGCAGGACCCGGATCCGGCTTGAGCGGACGGTCGGGCGAGGCCCCGCGCACCGCCCGGAAATCCCAATCCGGGAGGAGCCTGCGCACGCTGCGCTCCGTGAACTCCTGCTGCTTATTCGAGAGCACGGCCAAAGCGAGGCCGCGGGAACGCAGACTGTCGAGCATCTCCGGGACGCCGGGATAGGGCCGGGTCTTCTTGTCCAGATGGAGCGCGTACTCCGACCGGACGGCTTCGATGAGCCTCGCGGACGTTTCCCGCTCCAGGCACTCCGGAGGGAACGCCCTCTCGACCAGCTCCGCCATGCCGTCGCCCACGAAGCGCTTGTAGGCCTCGGCCGGGTGCGGGACCCGGCCGAACCGCAAGAGCACGGCGTTCACCGCGTCCGCGATATCGTCAAGCGTGTCGAGCAGGGTGCCGTCCAGGTCGAACAGGACGGCGGAGAACCGCGCCCTCAAGCGACGCGTCTCAAGAGGGCGCGCAAGGCGGCCTCGATCTGCTCCGCCTTGAACGGTTTGCGCAGGAACGCGTCGGCCCCGAGGTTGAGGGCGGTCACCTCGCTCTTGACGTCCGTCAGCCCGGAGATGACGAGGATGGGGAGCGCCGTGAGCTTCAGGTACTGCCGGACCCCGCGGATCACCTCGAAGCCGTCGAGGCCGGGCAGGCGGAGGTCGAGGACGAGCAGTCTCACCGAGTGCTGGGCCATGAGCCGGAACGCCTCGGCGCCGTCTCCCGTCTCCGCCATGCGCATCCCGAGGTGCTCGAGAGCGTAGTGCAGGAAGAGGCGATGCTGGGGGTCGTCCTCTACGACGAGGACGACGTCCTTCGGGCCCGTCCTCTCCTTGATCCCCTTGAGGTCGCCGAGCACGGAGTCCAACTTGGCCTGTTCCGCCGGCGACAGAGGCGTGCCGGCGTCGGTCTGCGGCCGCAGCGCCCGGGCGCCGCCCGGAACGCCCACGCGCGGCCCCCGTTCGATGGTCTCGTCTTCGGTCATAGTATCCCCTTAGATTATAACTGTTTCAGGCGTTTCTCAAGCTTCCCCGCCTTATCCTCCCAGCCGAGCCCTCTGGCCAGCACGATGGCCTCTTCGAACGCCTCCCGCGCCTCCCGGAACGCCCTCCTGCCGCGGAACGCCTCCCCCTGCGATTCGAGCCACGCTAGACGCTCCTCGTTCGTCATGGGGCCGGTCGGCCGCTCCCACGGCAGCTCCCGCTTGAACCAGCGCCAGAAGACGTCCTTCTTCGCCGAGGCGTCGAAGCTCCGCCCCCCCTCTTCGGTCTTGATGTAGAACTCGGCCAGCCAGGCGAGGTCGCCGTAGAGCGCAGCCCCTTCCCGTCCCGGGGAGATCGCGTAGTAGAGGGCCATGGCGTCGATGACCCAGTTCTGCTCCCCCTCCGGGGCTCCCAAGGCGATGGCGCCGCAGGAGCAGCGCCGGCTCCAAGGCAGACGCGGGTTCTCGCTCCAGACATCGATATCGAGCCCGCACCATGGGCAGGCGCCGGTGAAGTCCCTCATGGCGAGAGGATTCTACTAGATAAAGAACCGCACCCATCCCCCGGAGGGGATGGGTGCGGCACGATAACGTCGAAGACCCTAGGTCTTCTTATACCAGTCGTCCCCCCCGCCGGCGCTGTCGTCGCCGCCTTCCTTGTAGACGTTGACGAACCACTTGGCGAAGTCGTCCCAATTGCAGTCCTTGGCCCAAGCCAGGTCCGCGTAGGCCGAGCTCACGGAGTACTTCGGCAGGTAGACGGCGATGCCGTTCGAGCTGGTGTAGGAGCCGGTGTTCCCGTTCGCCACCATCATCTGCTCCCGCACGAAGCGCGCGAGGTTCTCGCCCGAGCCCTTGACCGAGGAGTCCTTCGTGGAAGCGCCGACCAGCTCCACGAACTGCACCAAGTCGATGTTGTCGCTCACCGCGTAGGACTGGACCTTCTTGCGCGCGTTCTTGACCACGTCCTTCTCGTTCGCGCGCATGACGTTCGCGGTCCAGGTGTTGATGAGCCCCGCCAGGGCCTCCAGCGTCTCCGCCTTGAGGGCCGACTGCGTCGTCGCCTCCCCGATCCCCTGGTAGTGCTGCTGGTAGGACGCGACCTCGGCCTGGGCCACCTGCTCGGCGCTCATATAAGGATTCTGGATGATCGGCCCCAGGAAGGTCGTGTAGTTGTAGCCGTCCCCGGGCTCGGTCTCCTCGGAACCGATGATGACTCCGGCGTGGTCCCTGAGCTCGTAAGTCACCTCCGCCATCTGCATGAGGCAGGCGTCGGACGCGTACACATCCACCCCGCCCATGGCGGACAACGCCATCGCCAGCTGCTGCGTGGTGATGTGGTTGCCGGTCTCGTCGTCGTAGGAGATGCCGCGCGTGCCGAACTGAGGATCCTTGTTCTTGTCCCAGCCGCTCCCGTGGTTCCACACGACGAGCATGTACTGCTGCGCGGGATAGTTGGCCTTGGCCCAGCTGCCGAACTCGGCCAAATGCCTCCAATCTCCCATATCCACCTTGCCGAGATCCTGCACCGGCACGGACGTGATCTCGCCCGGCTTGTCGTCCTTGGCCACGAGATAGCGCTTCGTGGGGCCGCTGGATTGCCCGAGCTCGACCACCACGTTCACCTGCTTGGACGAACCCACGGCCTCCATCTCATTGAAGTCCTTGACGCCGTAGCTCGACAGGTTGTTCTTCCCGTTGACGAAGACCATGATGGTCCAGGCTGCCGAGCCCTTGCCCATGGCCTTGGAAGCCGGGATGCCCTGGGGCTCCACCTTGGGAAGCTCGCTCGAACCGTCGGAGCGGGCGGCCTGAAGAGTCGCCTTGACGTCCAAACCCTGGTCGAAGTCGATCTTCTCTACGGCGAACACCATGCTGGACTGCGAAAGAAGAGCCAACGCGCACAGAACCGACATCCACCCCCTCACCATGTTACCCCCTCCACCCAGACATTTGCGGATCCACCCGGTCCGCATAAGGGCATCATATTGCCCCATAGTCCCAGATAGCAATAGGTCTGATGGCCTAGGATAAATTGGGCCCGAGGGCCTAGGTTGTTGATGGCGCTCCGTCGAGGGCGTCAGCCTCCGAACAGGACCGCTCCCAACGCCGCGCCGATGAGGAAGCCCGCCATGGCCCCGATGGGCCCGCCAAGCAGGAAGCCGATGAGGGCGAAAAGGAGCCCGAAGACCGCGGCTCCAGCGCCGGCGCAGAAGTCTCCGCCTTCCGCGTCCCCGTCCTCCGCCGGAGGAGCCGGCGGCTCCGCTCCTCCTTCCTCAGGAGGGACTTCCTCGCCCTCCTGCACCGCAGGCGGGTCCGGGAGGGAGGCGGCCAGCGCTGGGATAGGGCCTGCCCACCCAGACCCGTCCACCGGAGCGGCTGCGGCCGCGCTGGCGTCCTCCAGGGATGGCGAGCCCGCAGCGGCTTCCGAAGCCTCGGCCAGCGCGGCCAGAGCGAGGAGAGAGTCCGGGGCCTTCAGGTGGATGCGGTGTTCCTGCGCGTTCAGGGCCAAAGGGAGCCAAAAAAAGACAAGCAGGGTCATGTTCCAGTCCTCCTATATACAAGTACGACTGGAACGCGAAAAAGTTCCCTCTATTTTTCAGGGCTTGAGGATGACGCCTTGTCCGCTGGCCCCGTCCACCCGGATGTCCAGCGGGGCGGGGAGGCGCACATGGCGCAGGGAGCCGGCCTCGAAGGCCGCAGGGAGGGACTCCAGCCAGTCCCAATCGATGCGGCCCTCGCCCCTGCGCGGGTCCACGGTGAAGTAGCCGATGCCCAGGGAGGTGACGTTATGGAAGAAGTGCGTGCCGAAGGAGGGATCCACCGCGAAGTCCTCGGTAGTCGTCTCCACGATGGCGCGCGACATGGAGATCTGATGCCACTTGACCGGGATGCCCAGCCAGCGGTCGGCGGAGCCCCACCGGCCGGGACCGATGAGCAGGCAGAGCCGGCCTTCCCGTCGGAACCGGTCGTTGAGCTCTCCGATGCGTTCCGCGGCCTCGACGGTCTTGGCCGGGTCGAAACCCCGGGGACGGATATAGACGATGTCCGCGATGTCGGGGATCCTCCCGTTGCCGAGGGCCTTGGGACTTTCGCAGAGCACCCGGGACGGCTCCAGGCCCTCCAGGGAGACCCTTTCATGCATGGGACGGCTCATCATGGACCGCATCTGCAGGACATTGAACTCCACCGGTCTGTCCATGGAGCGGTCCAGAGTCACGGCGAACTCGATCTCCACGTGGGAGCCCATGGCGTCGTGACCCAGCTCGCAGAGGAAGCGCAGGATCTCCGGCAGGGGGAACAGACCGGTCTTCAGGATGGGAGCGAAGGTCACGAGCCTGGCCCCGCGCCTGTGGACCCCGTCGTACACCGCCTCGTCCTCCGAGGAGTAGGTCGAGCCCACGGCTTCGAGCGTCCCGTCGAGCTCGGCCGCTTCCAGGCCCAGGCGCATGAGGTTGGCGTCGGTCTCCCAGCCGAAATCCTCCACCACGTTCGCCGTGTTCACGGCCAGGAACTCCTGCTGCGAGCCCCGCAGGTAGTCCTTGATCGTGCCGAACTGGTGCAGGCTCTCCGGATGTTCCGGAGAGAAGCGGATGGAGCGGTAGCCGTCCATGATGGTCTTGCCCAGGCCCAGGGCCACGTGAGCGACCCCCTCCTCAGGCTTCATGGGCGGCACCGGATAGTAGTTGTAGGACTGCACGACCCCGGAGACGTCCGGATAGAAGCGGCTCCCCCCCCCGTGCGGCCGGCCCACCACGCTCTGGATGACCACCGCCATCTTCTCTTCGTCCGGCAAGCGGGCCGAGCAGCGCAGGTAAGCCCGGGCCTCCAGGGAGAAGGTCGAGGCGTAGACCAGCTTGATGGCGCGCCCGAGCTGGTCCAAACGCGCCTCCGCGTTCGGAAGATTGTTGGGGATCATATAGGTCCGATAGACCCCGGCGAAAGGCATGGAGCGCGCGTCCTCGAGAAGAGAAGACGAGCGCACCGCCAGCGGCTCCTGGACCTTGGAGAGCAGGGTCTCCAGGTCCTTGAGCACATATTCCGGCAGCCTGGCCTCCACGAAGGCCCGGCTCAGCGCGTCGTCGTCGAGCTCTTCCTTCACCCGGTCGTAGAGACGGTTCTGCTCCATGAAGAGATCGAACACGTCCGTGCCGATGACCGTGGTGTTCGGCACGCGCAGACGCACGCCCTCGAAACGCTCGCTCACGGACTTGCGGTTCAGCGCGAAGTTCATGAAGGCCAAGCCCCGCCCCTTGCCGCCTATGGAGCCGCTGCCGAGCTTGACGAAAGGCGTGTCCTTCTCGAAGTACCGGCTGTCGAACTGCGTGATGGTGCCCTGCTGTGTCCGGTGGATGGCCTGGTGGAGGTACTCGACGAGATAGCGGCGCAGGCCCTCCGCGTCGCCGAACTCGGCGAGCGTGCGCGGACGCAGGCGGTGGGCGAGCTCGAACTCGGTGCGCGCCATGAGCCACTTGGAGAAATGGTTGCGGCTCGCGTGGAACTCGATGGACGCGGCCGGGACCGACTTGAGCAGGCCGATCATGGAGTGCAGGTCCGAGGCCCGGCCGGACTCTTTCCCGCTCGGCAGCCGGAACACGAAATCGCCGAACCCGAAATAGGTCAGGATGAAGCCCTGCAGTTCCTTAAGCAGGCTCGGGGAGCCCTTCTCCAGGAAAGAAGCTCCGACCTTTTCGGCAAGAACGCGGTGTTTGGACTCCGAAGACTGGACCAAGACCGGCATGTCGGAGATGTCCGCTTTGACCGCGGCGGTCAGGGCCATGCCGGCCTCGGGATCGAGCCGGCCCTCCCGGGGGAACTCCACGTCCGTGATGACCCCGAGCAGGTTGGCCCGGTATCTTCCATAGAGGGACCAGGCCTCCTCCTGCGAGGAGGCCAGCAGGATCTTCGGCCGCGCCCGCATGCGGAGCATCTTGTGCGTCAGGTTGATGCCTTCCTCCATGAGCAGGTGCGTCTGCTTCATGATCTCCGAGTAGATGGTGGGAAGATACGAGGAGTAGAAACGCACCGAATCCTCGACCAGGAGCACGGCCTGCACCCCGGCCGCCCGGATGTCGTGGTCGATGTTGAGGCGGTCCTCGATCAACTTCACCATGGCCATGATGATGCGCGGGTCGCCCAGCCACAGGAAGATATGATCGAACGCGGAGCGGTCCTCGTCGCTCATCTGCGCGAACTCCAGCGAGCTGAAGGCGAGCAGGACCACCGGGAGCTTCGGCGAAAGGGCCTTGACCTCCCGGGCGAAGGCCGCGATCTCGATGTTCCCCACCTGGGCCATGGTGATGACCAGGTCGAAACGCTTCCCCCGCTTGAGCCTGCCCAGGGCGGCTTCCGCCGTCGAGACCCGGGTGACGCGCGGGGCGTAGCGCAGGTTGAGGTCCAGGTACTCGCTGAAGACGAGCTCCGTCAGGCGGTCGTCGTCGGCGAGGAGGAACGAGTCGTAGGGGGCGGCCACGAGGAGGATCTCGCGGACCCGGTTCGGCATGAGCTTGTCGAACCCGCCGAACTGGATCTCCTCGTCCCCGAAGAGCTCGGGGGAGGGCTTATCCCGATCGCTCACGATCCTTCGGGGCCTAGTCCATTCGCTGGAGCACTTCCCATAACCGCTCAGGACCAGGCCGCATCCGCGGCCTAGACCACGCCCTGGGCCAGCATCGCGTCCGCCACCTTGCGGAACCCGGCGATGTTCGCTCCCGCGACGTAGTCGGAGGCGACGTCGTACTCCTTGGCCGCCCCGACGCAGGAGGTGTGGATGCTCTGCATGATGCGCTGCAGGTAGCGGTCCACCTCTTCGCGCGACCAGCTCAGACGCTGGCTGTTCTGCGACATCTCCAGCCCGGAGGTGGCCACGCCGCCGGCGTTGGCCGCCTTGCCCGGCGCGAACGGAACGCCCGCGCGCTGGAACGCGGTCACGGCCTCCGGCGTGCAGGGCATGTTCGCGCCCTCGGCCACGAGCTTGCACCCGTTGGAGAGCAGGGTCTTGGCGTCCTCGGCCCCCAGCTCGTTCTCGCACGCGGTCGGGAAGGCGCAGTCGCAGGGCACGGACCAGGACTTCTTCCCCGGGAGGAACTGCGCCTTGGGGTACTTCTTCGTGTACTCCGTCAGCATCTGCCGCTTGACGAACACCAGCTCCTTGGTCCAGGCCAGCTTCTCGGGGTCGATGCCGTCCTTGTCCACGACGGTCCCGTCATAGTCCGTCATGGCGATGACCTTGCCGCCGAGATGATTGATCTTCTCGATGGCATGCAGGCCCACGTTGCCCGCGCCGGAGATGACGCAGGTCTTGCCCTTGAACCCCTCGCCCTTGGCCGCCAGCATCTCCTGCGCGAAGTAGATCAGGCCGTAGCCCGTGGCCTCGGTGCGGACCAGCGAGCCGCCGAACGCGAGCCCCTTGCCGGTCAGCACGCCCTGGAAGGCGTTGCTCAGCCGCTTGTACTGGCCGAAGAGGTAGCCGATCTCGCGGCCGCCCACTCCCAGGTCCCCGGCCGGGACGTCCGTGTCCGGGCCGATGTGCCGGAAGAGCTCGGTCATGAAGGACTGGCAGAAGCGCATGACCTCCGCGTCGGACTTGCCGCGCACGTCGAAGTCCGAGCCGCCCTTGCCGCCGCCCATGGGCAGGGTGGTCAAGGCGTTCTTGAAGATCTGCTCGAAGCCCAGGAACTTGAGGATGCCGAGATAGACGCTGGAGTGGAAGCGCAGGCCTCCTTTATAAGGCCCGATGGCGCTGTTGAACTGGACGCGCATGCCGCGGTTGACGTGCACGTCTCCCTTGTCGTCGAGCCACGGCACGCGGAACATGATCACGCGCTCCGGCTCCACCAGGCGCTCCATGATCTTGGCCTTGCGGTACTCCGGATGCCGCTCGAGCACCGGGGCCAAGGTCTCCACGACCTCCTGAACGGCCTGGTGGAATTCCTTCTCACCCGGGTTCTTCTTGACGACGTCCGCCATGAAGCTCGTGATGAAAGCGGAATGGTTCTTCTTGGGTGCCGCGGTCTTGGTGGTCATGGTTTCGCTCCTGGTCGGTATTTTTGTTACTTGAAGGTATAGCAACGTAATTGCCGCAACTGCCCCCATTTGATATTCTGGCGCTGATGATAGAGGAACTCGTTATCCGCCCGCCGAGCGAAGCGGAGAGCGTCCTTCTCAAAGCCACGGACGGATGCTCGCACAACGCCTGCTCCTTCTGCGCAGCCTACCGGGGCGTGCGCTTCCGGGTGCGGGACCTCAAGACCGTGTTCGCGGAGATAGGCGAGGCCGCCTCCCTCTGGCCTGACGCCCGGCGCGTGTTCCTGGGGGACGGGGACGCCATGAGCCTGTCCGCGCCGCACCTGGACTCCATCCTAGAGCGGCTGGGCCAGGCCTTCCCCAGGCTGCACCGGGTGGGGATCTACGCCAATGCTCGGGACATCCTGTCCAAGACCGACGAGCAGCTCGCCGGGCTCAAAGCCAGGGGCCTGGGCATCGTGTACCTGGGGCTCGAGTCAGGCGATGATGAGGTCCTGAGCCGGGTGTGCAAGGGGGCTACGGCCGAGGAGATGGTGCAGGCCGTGGTCCGGGCCCAGGCTGCCGGGATCAAGGCCTCGGTCATCGCCCTGCTGGGGATTGCCGGGCCGGAAGGGAGCCGCAAGCACGCGCAAGCCACCGGCCGGATCGCCTCACGCATGAACCCGCGCTTCTTCTCCTGCCTGACCGTGATGGTCGTGCGCGGGACTCCCTTGGCCACGCTCATGCAGAAGAAGCAGTTCAAGCTCCCGGACCCGCATGCGATCCTGCAGGAGCTGCGCGTGGTGGTCGAGAACCTGGACTGCCATGGGACCGTGTTCCGCTCGAACCACGCCTCCAACTATCTTCCGTTGGAAGGCACCCTGCCTAAGGATAAGGAAAGGCTTCTAGCCGAGATCGACGCCTGCCTCAGAGGCGAGACCGGCATGCGGCCCGACTTCCTGCGGGGGCTGTAGGAGTCAGGCTCATAGAATGCTTCCCGGCTGATGGGGCTGAAACCACCTGGGGATGATAAAATAGGTGCGGGGCCGTATGCGAATGAGTCAGCAAATGCGGGTGGGAGAGTGACGTCTGGCCGAGAGCACCATAATGGCCGTTATCGGTACTACGGCCGCTGTCCGTTCTTTTGCGTCAACGCAAAATTCACCATGGTATTTTTTGCGTTGACGCAAAACTTTTTGTATCCTATCGGCCATGTTGAAAGATCGCTACATCAGCGCCGACACCCTGGCGGACCTCTCCAAGAAGATGGTCTTCGTGGCTGGTCCGCGCCAGATCGGCAAGACGACTTTGGCCAGGGATATCATCGGAGGGCATTTCAAGGAAACCGCCTACTTCAACTGGGACGACCGGCAGCATCGCCGGCAGCTCATGTCCGCGAAGTGGCCAGCCGGGGCGCGATTGATCATTCTGGACGAAATACACAAGTTCAAAGGCTGGAAGGGATTTCTCAAAGGCCAATACGACACTCAGAAAGACAAGTACCGGTTTCTGGTCACTGGAAGCGCGCGCCTGGACGTTTACCGCAAGGGCGGCGACTCGCTTCAAGGCCGCTACCACCTCTACCGGCTGCACCCCTTCACCCTGGCCGAACTGCTCAAACGCAAAGCGAAGCTCCATCCCCTCAAGGGACTGCCGCTGGAAACCGTCCCCGCCGGGAATGATCTGAACGTCCTGGATAGATTCGGGGGGTTCCCGGAACCCTTCCTGTCCCAGGACGATCGTACGCTGCGACGCTGGCACCAGGAGCGCAACGAGCGCCTCTTCCGCGAGGATATCCAGGACGTGGAGGTCATCCGCGACCTCGGCCGCATGAAGATACTGAGCGACATGCTTCCCGGCAAGGTCGGGGCGCTGCTTTCGATCAACGCGATCCGAGAGGATCTGGAAGTGAGCCACCGCGCCGTCTCGCACTGGCTGGACGTCCTGGAGTCGTTCTACTATCACTTCCGTATCCACCCCTACTCGCGACCCGCTTTCCGGGCGCTCAAGAAGATTCCCAAACTCTACCTGTGGGACTGGTCCGAAATCGAGGATGACGCGGCGCGTTTCGAGAACCTCATCGCTTCGCATCTCCTGAAATTGGTGCACTGGCTGCAGGATCGTGAGGGCTACAAAGCAGGCATTCACTTCCTGCGGGATGACACCAAGAGAGAGGTGGACTTTCTCATCACCTCCGATGGGAAGCCCTGGTTCGCGGTCGAGGTCAAGTCCCAGGAGCAGGAGGTATCCCCCAACCTGCGCTACTTCCGGGAGAAGCTCTCGATCCCCTACAGCTACCAGGTGATCAAGAAGGCCGGGGTTGACGTGCTCGACAAGGGCGTCCGGGTCGTTTCAGCGGACAAGTTCCTGGCCGCGTTGATCTGAGCCGCTCCAACTAGATTCCGACCGGCTCATAGGAGGCTGCTTCCGCGCAAACAGCGTGTCGCAGGCCTGTGGGGATCTCTGGGGATGATAGAATAGGGGTGAGGCGGTATGCGAGGGGGTCAGCAGGAGCGGGGGAGAGAGGTACGGCGGGCCGAGCGCAACATATGAGCTGTTATCGTTACTACGGCATCTGGACGCGGTGAGGGCTGTTGCCTTCAGTCCGGATGGCAAGGCTGTGCTCACGGGGAGCTTTGACAAGACCGCCAGGCTTTGGGATGCTGCCACGGGCGAGCCTATCGGCAAGGTCATGCAGCATCAGGGCGGGGTGTTTGCTGTAGCCTTCAGCCCGGACGGCAAGGCCGTGCTCACGGGGAGCTCTGACAAAACCGCCAGGTTTTGGGATGCTGTCACGGGCAAGCCTATCGGCAAGGTCATGCAGCATCAGGGCGGGGTGTTTGCTGTAGCCTTCAGCCCGGACGGCAAGGCCGTGCTAACGGGGAGCCATGACCAAACCGCCAGGTTTTGGGATGCTGCCACGGGCGAGCCCATGGGCAAGGTCATGCAGCATCGGGGCTTGGTGTTTGCTGTCGCCTTCAGTCCGGATGGCAAGGCCGTGCTAACGGGGAGCTTTGACAAAACCGCCAGGCTTTGGGATGCTGCCACAAGTGAGCCCATCGGCAAGGTCATGTGGCATCAGGACGCGGTGAGGGCTGTTGCCTTCAGTCCGGACGGAAAGGCCGTGCTAACGGGGGGCTGGTACACACCTACCAGGCTTTGGGATGCTGCCACAGGCGAACTCATCGGCCAGGTCATGCAGCATCAGGGCGGGGTGAGTGCTGTTGCCTTCAGTCCGGATGGCAAGGCTGTGCTCACGGGGAGCTTTGACAAGACCGCCAGGCTTTGGGATGCTGCCACGGGCGAGCCCATCGGCAAGGCCATGTGGCATCAGGACCAGGTGAGGGCTGTTGCCTTCAGCCGGGATGGTAGGGCCGTGTTAACGGGGAGCACTGATAATACCGCTAGGCTTTGGGATGCCGCCACGGACGAGCCCATCGGCAATGTCATGAAGCATCAGGGTGTGGTAACTGCTGTTGCCTTCAGCCCGGACGGCAAGGCCGTGATAACGGGGAGCTATGACCGAACCGCCAGATTTTGGAAAGCTGCCACAGGCGTGCCCATCGGCAAGGTGATGCGGCATGAGGGCACGGTGTCGGCCGTTGCCTTCAGTCCGGACGGCAAGGCCGTGCTAACGGGGAGCTGGGACAAAACCGCCAGGCTTTGGGATGCTGCCACGGGCGAGCCCATCGGCATGGTCATGTGGCATCAGGACGCGGTGAGGGCTGTTGCCTTCAGTCCGGGCGGAAAGGCCGTGCTAACGGGGAGCTCTGGCAAAACCGCCAGGCTTTGGGATGTCACCTGGCTTAAGGAAGACATCAATCCGAAGCTCGCTCTTCTTCAGGTAGCCACCGGCCGCAGGATCACCGGTTCCGGCGATATTGAAAACATCCCCCCCGACGACTTCCTCAAACTCTTCGAGCGCTATCGTAAAAATGCGCAGAAAATTCAGCGATGAAACGGCTTAAACGATATTGTCGAACCACTGCTTGGCTACAGCCTTGATCGAGGCCGCGATGTCGGGGTTGCGCCCCATAAGGAGTCCCAGGTCGGCGCGGTAGGACGAAGCAATGGGTTGGCTGATGAGACACGATCGGAGCGGAGCGCCGTTGCTATTAAGTGATGGCAAGTTTGTCGAAGTAATTCCCAGCGCTCATACAGCAGGGGTTCAAGGACGGATCAATAGGTGAGCGGATCGTGATTGCTTCTTTGGAGTTTAAGAACGTATCGAATGCTGGGTATATCAATCTGCCCGAGGATGCCGGTGTCATCATCGGCCGCGAGGGTAATCTGCGGGTGGATGGCGAGCCTTTCCTGAGCCGTAGGCACGTCGAATTGCGGTTGGAAGGCTGTCGGCTGCGGGTTAAGAAACTGCCGCAGGCTTTAAATCCCGTCTTCTATGCGGGCGCTGCGAAAGATGAATTTGTGCTTGACTCTGGAGAGAGCTTTGTCGTGGGTTCTACGTGTTTTCGATTTGTGGTGAAGGGGGCTGAGTCTGTCGGCACTCCTGCGGAACTGACACCGCAAGAAGAGAGCGTCATGGTTCAAGAGCAGGTCTATGCGGTCAACGACCGTATGAGGCTCAAGGACCTCCTGGCTCTTCCAGAGATACTGCGCAGCAAGAATGCTAATGATTTCTACGGCCACATCGCCGGAGTGCTGAGGCTAGCAACAGGTGCGCATTGGGCGGCTGTTGTGACTGGGCAAGGTGCGAGTCTTGCGATTCTGGGCAAGGATGCAGACAGGGACGATACGACGATAAGGCCAAGCGCCAGGCTGATGGCACAGGCACTCAAGACGAAACCTTCGGCGGTTTTTCATTCGTGGCGCAGAAGCGAGGACAATCTGCAGGCCACTGTCTGTGAGGGGACCGATTGGGCGATCTGTGCGGCAACGGATATTCCTGGCGGTCAGTCGGTCCTGTTCTATGTGGCCGGCAGCGGCGGTTCGAGTTCCGCCGCGGCCTCCACTAATCTGGACAACACGCGATATGTAGGGCTCGTGGCTGATATGGTGGGGCGCAGTCTTTCCGTCCAGCGGTTGGAGGAATGGGAGACTCGCCTCGAGAGGTTCTTCTCGCGGCGAGTTGTGGAGCGAATCCTGACGGAGAAGGACTTCAAGGAGCTTGAACCCAAGATAGCGGAAAGCACTGTGATGTTCTTCGACATCCGAGGCTTCTCTAAGCTGGCAGAGGGGGGGAATGAGGAGATCCTTCAGTTCCAGCGGCGCCTGCGCAAGGTCATGACAGCCATGACCGGAGAGATCATGAAGGAAGAGGGCGTGGTCCTGCAATACATGGGGGACGGTATCCTGGCGTGCTGGAACGTCCCATGCCCTGACCCAGACCATGCCCTGCGCGCTTGCCGCGCGGCCCTCGCCATGGCCAAGAGACTTACTGAGGTTGACCCAGGCATGCGTTGCGGGATAGGCATACATTCCGGCACGGTGGTCGCTGGCACTATTGGATCGGAGCAGCTCTTTGCCTATGGCATCGTAGGTGCCGTCATCAACCAAGCGTCCCGGGTGGAGGGCATCACAAAGATTGTCGAGGCTCCGATACTGGCAACCCTACCGGTGGTTCAGGCGATCCGGCCGGGAAGCGGTGTGGTCGCCACGCCGCTTGGTGCCTTCAGACCCGCGGGAATGACGGTCGCACTTGATCTCTATGAGTTAAACGCAGCGCCTGGCGATTCGGGGCGAGTCGATGCATTTACCCAGGCATTGGAGGCCTTCAAGGCGGGCCATTGGGATAAAGCGATTTTTGCCCTCCACGGAAGGCCCGTCTCAGATAAGGCAGCGCGCTACTTGGCACACTTGGCTGAAAAGCATCGCCGCAACCCCCCAAGAAGTTGGGACGGAGTAATAGAGTTGACGGAGAAGTAGGGTCACCGCGAGTCCATTTTCTTGGCAGCTTGACTCTCCCTCCCCCATAGCCTACCATGCCATCTGAGGACTGTTGTTGGTGGCTGAAGACAAACCTAAGAACCCTGCCGTCCCCGACGTCTCCCGGGAGACTATTGCCCAATCGCCGGAATCTCTTGCCAAGGCCGTAGAGATTTCCATACCCGCAGGGACTCAGCAACACCCAGATGCCCCGAAAATCGCCGGCTATATTCTGGTCTCACGCCTGGGCAGCGGGGCCTTTGCACAGGTCTGGCGTGCCTGGCAGATTCGTACTCGCAAGCAGGTGGCGGTCAAGGTCTTCACTCAGCGAAGTGGTGTCAACTGGTTGTTTCTCCAGCGCGAAGTGGAGCGGCTTATCAGGCTAGATAAGCATCCGCATATCGTGTCGCTGCTAGATGCAGATTTGACAGGGGAACCAGCCTATTTTGCGATGGACCTGATGGAAGGCGGTTCACTCGACCAGTTCGTCGGGGAGGGAAAGCAATCTGCGCCAGCGAGAAAAGTGGCCAAGTGGATGGAAGAGATCTGTGAGGCCCTCTCCTATGTCCATGGGAAGGGCCTCATTCACTGCGACTTGAAGCCCGCAAATGTGCTTTTGGATGAAGAAGGCCGTGTTCGGGTAGCGGACTTCGGGCAGTCCAGAATTGTCACGGAATCCACGGGAGCCCTGGGCACGATATTCTACATGGCCCCCGAGCAGGCGGTAACCTCGGATGAAGCGGCTGATGTACACCCCGACGTCCGCTGGGATATCTACGGTCTTGGTGTCACCATGTGGGCCGTTCTCACAGGAAAAGTTCCATATGGCGAGAGCGAAGAGCGACTTCGGACAAAGGCATCTCTGAAAGACCGTCTCCAAACGTATCGCGACATAATCGCTGCACAACCCATTGTCGAGGCGAGACAGGTGACCTGTGGTACTGTGGATGAAGACCTGTCAGCAATCGTGTCCAAGTGCACTTCCGCAAGAGAAGACTCTCGCTACAACGCCGTCTCAGACGTGAAGGAGGATTTGGAGGCACGCCGATCAAAACGTCCCGTCAGCCCTCTGGCGCACTACCGGAGCTATCGAATAAAGAGGCTCCTGCAGAGGAACTTAGTGCTATTCGCGGTCATCTGTTCGGCTTTCCTTTTGCTGACGGCAGCCATTTGGCGCCTTGTTGAGGAACGTGCCACCGCGACTCGTGGGCAGGCGTCCGCCTTCGCCCGCCTCGGGAGGACACATGTTGAGCTGGGGGACTATTCGAGTGCGGCCATCTACTATTCCTACTCCCATTTCATCCATCCATCTTTCATCGCCCGAGCGAATGCGCTCTACTGCCTCCGTCATCTATCCATCCCGAGAGAAGTCATACACCAAGGTGAAGGCGCGCGCATCGTCGCGATGAGTCCTGACAATAGAACAATACTTGCAGTGGGTGGGTCTGGTGCACGGCTGTGGGATATCAAGACCAGCAAACCAATCGGCGAGGTCATGGCGCACAAGCAACGTATTGAGTCCATCGCCTTCAGTCCCACAGGGCAAACCGTGCTCACGGGAAGCCCCGATAGAGTCGCAAAGATTTGGGATACACGGACTGGCAAGCTAATCCAGACCATTCGACATGACGACATCAACCCGAATTGGTCGACTTCGTTGGCGGCCATCTTTTCTCCAAACGGAGAATTCGCACTTACCGCAAGTTCTGTTTCAGTACGACTTTGGGATCCGAACACGGGGACTGCCATCGGGAAGCCAATGTGGCATGATAATCTTTTTGGGGGTGTTTCCTTTAGTCCCGACAGCAACAAAATAATCTCTGTCAATCCGCGTGGCAGTAGACGCATTTGGGATACGAGGACACAAAAGCTTGTGGATTCCTTCCCAGAAGAGTTCACTCACAGAATCTCTGCAATAAGCCCAGACTGCAGAACCCTACTATCAGTCAGTGATCTCGACACCGCAAATCTTTGGGAATTCAACTCCGGCAAACAAATCCTTACTGTTTTTCGGTCAGTAATGCGGCATCAGGAGAAGATTCTGGCAACCACTTTCAGCCCAAATAGCAAATCTATTCTCACAGGGAGTCAAGATCATTCCGCACGTCTTTGGGATACCGAAACCGGCGCGCCAGTCACAATCATGCAACATCAGGAAGAAGTGCCAGCCGTTGCATTTAGTCCGGACGGCCAGACTGCACTCACGGGAGGCCGGGTTATCCGGCTGTGGGACGCTAGGGCGGAAGCGCGACTAACAAGGTCCGTTGAACATGACTTCTCAGGAACAATTCGGCACCAAGTGCCCGCAACCTTCAGCCCTAATGCAAAGAATGTGCTGACGATGTATGACAACGGTATCGCTCAGCTCTGGGATACCATAACGGGTAAGCCCACTGGTAATTTGATGCAGCATGAATCATATATTACGGCCACTGCCTTTAGCCCGGATGGTAGCACGATGCTCACAAGCGACGGCAACAATACCACGCGCCTTTGGGACACAAGTACGGGGAAACTCCTAAAGACCACTCCACACAAGGGAATTACTCCACATCAACGCGAGGGACTGCCCGAAGACCTATTGAGGGCAATTAGCCCAGACTACAGGATTGGACTAACAACCACGCGCCGCAACACCGCACAACTGTGGGATTTGGTGGCCGACGTGCCTATTGGTGGAGTCATTCAACACACAGGCTTCACGGATACCAATACATTCATACGGCGAAGTGTCTTCAGTCCGGACGCGAGGATGGTCCTCACGGCAAGTCATGATCACACTGCGCGGCTCTGGGATGCCCGAACGGGCAGGCCCATCGGTAGCGTCATGCAGCATGATGGCCCCATAGGGGCTGCTACATTTAGTCCAGACGGGAGGACGGTCCTTACAGGGAGCGAGGATCGCACTGCACGACTTTGGGACGCAAGAACAGGAAGACCTGTCGGGAATATCATGTTCCATGGAGAACCCAGCACAAATCCGATTGGAGTGCAATCCGTGGCCTTTAGCCCGGACGGGAATACCGTGGCTACGGCGACCGGAGACCATTCCATCAGACTCTGGGATGCAAAGACCGGCGAACAACTCGGCGAGGGACTACATCACCTTGGTGTGTGGTCCATCGCGTTCGGCCCAGACAGCAAGACATTATGGGCGGCAACCGTATATGGACGCGTTCAGTCTATGGATATTCCTTGGCTCACCGAAACAGATACACCCGATCATCTCCTTGTAAGAGCCGAGGTGGCATCCTGCAAATGGATCGGGGCTCAGGGCGACACCAAAGTTATCCCTTTAGACGAATGGCTCGGAATTTACCACCGCTACATGAAGTCACGTAAAATGCCGGAATGAAAAGGCACACTTCGACTCGGACGAATATTGTTGGGCTATGAACAGCTCAAGAGTCTGGGAGAATGCCTTTGGCAAAGACTCGGGAAGTCGTCAATCTGTTATCATGGCTCATAGGAGGCTGCTTCCGCGCAAACAGCGTGTCGCAGGCCTGTGGGGATCTCTGGGGATGATAGAATAGGGGTGAGGCGGTATGCGAGGGGGTCAGCAGGAGCGGAGGAGAGAGGTACGGCGGGCCGAGCGCAACATATGAGCTGTTATCGTTACTACGGCCCCTGAGGCGACCGCCAGACCGTCGAACAGCGGGGCGCCGCAGTCGAAGCTCCAGAGCGGGTTCCCGGTCCCGGACTCAAAAGCCCTCAAGAACCCATCCTGGCCGCCGACCAGGACGGACCCTCCGGCCACGGTGGGCGCTGAGCGTATCCGGGTGCCGAGGGAGACCCGCCAGGCAGGCTCGCCCGTGGACCTGTCGAGGGCCACGAGATCGCCCTCCATGGTCCCAATGTAGACCCTGGCTTCGTCCACCGCAGGAGACGAGAGCACGTAGCCGGGGTTCGCGCGCCTCCAGACCAGCGCACCGGTCTGCGCGTCGACCGCATAGACGGCTCCCTCGTTCGACGCGAAGTACACCGTGCCGTCCCGGATAGCGGGCGAGGTGTGGATGTTGCTCCCGGTCTCGAACGACCAGACGAGCTCGCCGATCGAGGCGTCGAGGGCCGTGAGGCGGCCGTCTGTGGAGGCGAAGTAGACCTTGTTTCCGCTGACCGCCGGGACTAGGTAGGAGGATCCTTCGGAAGCGAACCGCCATTTTTCGGCACCTGTGGCCCGGTCGATGGCGCGGAGTTCGCCGTGGAGCCCTGACGCATAGATCGTCCCGTCCGCCAGGGCCGGGGAGGCGGAGGTCCAGCCTTCGTTGCCGATGGGTGTTGTCCAGGCGGTTTCTAGAGGGAGGCGGAGACGGGCGGCGGAGTTGTAGCCTGAGTGGAGGGGGTCGTGCTGGTACGCCGGCCAGTCGGCATCGCCGGCGTGGAGTGCGTTGGTCGCGGCTATGGTCAAGGCGAGCGCCAAGCCCGGCACGGCCAGGGGCCCCAGGCCGGCCCGGGTATTGGTGCGCCTTGAGTCCCTACCGCATGGTCCCTGACGTTCGCTTTCCACCCTGCACCTCGACGTGTACGAGAGGCACGCTGGTGTCATGCATGATGTTGAAGAAGTTTGGCCTCATTGAGCAGTCCCTTCCGCCTGCCACTTCACTCCGCTCACGCTTCCTCCGTACGACAATCCGATCAAGAGCACCACATTGGTGGCACATCTCCTATCTATTGCAGTTTCTTGATGCCTGTTTTGTGATTCCCGCTCACTAGAATGACCTCAATGGGTGAAGCTGTCACCACTCCTACCCAATATCTTGTTTTGCGGAAAAAGGAATCTGTTAGACTAATGCGAATTCCGCCTTCTTTGTAGTGATTCAATCCCGCACCGTAGGAAGCAGATATCCTGTAGATGCCAGGTTCGATACACTCGAAACGTCGCGTTACCCTGTGTTTGTCGTCAAAGAAGGCCAAGTCAACTGTTGATTCGTACACAGTACCAGGATGTAGCAGGACAAAATCTCGTGTTCTAAGGCGCATTTCCAATTGTGGTCCTATGTAGCGAACTTGCTTTCCAATAAAATAGACGTCAAATTGGAGGAATTGCTGATCATCTATTCTTCTTGGAATCCATAGGTTGTATTTCGAGAGGTTCCGAATCGTGACCTTAATTGGCATTGGTGAGCCCAACTCATACTGGTTTGCAGGCGATAACAAGACAACTTCAACTAGTGGCCCTCGCGCCATGCATGCACCAACCAGTGTCATAAGGCCGAGTAGAAAACAGCATGCGGGTCGTCGTCTCATTCGCTCTTCCATCCCCAATCCTGAGGCTTTTGTGCCTCTTTACTCCCGAAACAGTAGTACGTCATGTCATACCCCTCATCGGTAGCAAGATAGGGCCAATATTCCTCACGCGCGAACTGCTTATCCTTGTTGAAGTTGTACTTTGCGTAGTGACTGCATTCGTGCAGAATCGTCACCGCCAAATCCTTTGGATTTGGCAAAGCAATAGTCTTCGGATCGATATAGATCTGGGTTGGAGTGTCCTCGAGGAACTCACCCCAAGCATTTTCTAAGTCCTTGATCATCACTAATGGATTGTTCTGAGGTGATAGCACTGTCATCAAGTCAACTTTGTAACTAGTTCTAAAATGAGCGGAGCAATCCGCCTCTGTGGCCTTTGTGAAAAGTATCCCGAGCGCGCTTTGAAACTGCTTGCGTGTTTCTCCAGCAAGACACTCACCCCGCAGCTTAAGCAGCTCATAGGAGGCTGCTTCCGCGCAAACAGCGTGTCGCAGGCCTGTGGGGATCTCTGGGGATGATAGAATAGGGGTGAGGCGGTATGCGAGGGGGTCAGCAGGAGCGGAGGAGAGAGGTACGGCGGG